>Ga0056115_1000011_pt1 | contig 159387 bp, 139 predicted proteins | sample WorMetOlspDAHAB1_FD_77007 | JGI IMG/M metagenome (GOLD analysis project Ga0056115, IMG submission 77007) | Marine gutless worms symbiont microbial communities from Max Planck institute for Marine Microbiology, Germany - Olavius sp. DAHAB.1 ...
CCCCCACGGAGGCAAGTTCCGCCGAGGTCAGGTAGACGTTGGCCCCGTCACCGAGACGGTTGGGGAAGTTTCGCGTCGAGGTGGACAAAACGGTACTGTTTGCGGCAACACGTGCCTGGTTCCCCATGCACAGTGAGCAGCCGGGCATTTCCGTGCGCGCGCCGGCGCGTCCGTAGATGTTGTAGTAGCCTTCCTCCATCAGCTGGTGCTCGTCCATCTTTGTCGGAGGCACGATCCACATGCGCGTAGAAATGGTACCGCTGTGCTGGTCGAGTAACTTGCCCGCGGCGCGGAAATGACCGATGTTGGTCATGCAGCTGCCGATAAACACCTCGTCGACGCTGTCGCCGGCGACCTGAGACAAGAGTCGCGCATCATCCGGGTCGTTGGGTGCACAGACGATAGGCTCGGTAACTTCCGCCAGGTCAATCTCGATAACCGCCGTGTATTCGGCATCCGCATCAGCCTTCATCAGCTGCGGGTTCTGCAGCCATTCTTCCATCTTGCGGGCCCGGCGTTCGAGGGTGCGCGCATCACCGTAGCCGTCGGCAATCATGGAGCGCAACAACACGATGTTGGAGTTGAGGTACTCGACCACCTTGGCTTCATCGAGCGCAATCGTGCAACCCGCCGCGCTGCGTTCCGCCGATGCATCGGATAACTCAAATGCCTGCTCTACGGTCAGGTCGCCGAGGCCCTCGATCTCCAGGATGCGACCGGAGAAGATGTTCTTCTTGCCTTTCTTTTCCACCGTCAGCAGACCCTGCTGGATAGCGTAGTAGGGGATAGCGTGAACCAGGTCGCGCAGGGTGATGCCCGGCTGCATTTCGCCGCTGAAACGCACCAGTACCGATTCGGGCATATCCAGCGGCATAACCCCCGTAGCGGCGGCAAAGGCGACCAGGCCCGAGCCTGCGGGGAACGAAATCCCCATCGGGAAACGGGTATGGGAGTCGCCGCCGGTGCCGACGGTGTCCGGCAGCAACATGCGGTTGAGCCAGGAGTGGATAATACCGTCGCCGGGACGCAGCGAGACGCCGCCCCGGGTCATGATGAAGTCCGGCAAGGTGTGCTGGGTATCGATATCCACCGGCTTGGGATAAGCGGCGGTGTGGCAGAAAGACTGCATGGTGAGGTCGGCAGAGAAACCCAGGCAGGCGAGATCCTTGAGCTCGTCCCGGGTCATCGGACCGGTGGTGTCCTGTGAACCTACCGTGGTCATGCGCGGTTCACAGTAGGTGCCGGGGCGTACCCCGTCCATGCCGCAGGCCTGGCCGACCATTTTCTGGGCCAGGGTATAACCCTTGCCGGTATCCGCCGGCTGCTCGGGCTTGCGGAAAAGCTCTGACTCTCCCAGCCCCAGGGATTCCCGCGCACGGGTAGTCAGCCCGCGTCCGATAATCAGGTTGATCCGCCCACCGGCGCGAACCTCGTCCAGCAGGACGTCCGACTTCAACTCAAATTCGGAAATAACATCGCCGGCTTCCGAGAGAATCTTGCCGTCGTAGGGGCGGATCTCAATCACGTCGCCCATACCCAGGTCATCCACCGGGGCTTCGAAGACGAGAGCGCCGGCATCTTCCATGGTGTTATAGAAAATCGGGGCCACCTTGCCGCCGATGCAGATGCCGCCGCCTTTCTTGTTGGGAACACCTTCCATTTCGTCGCCGAAGAACCACAGTACCGAGTTGGTGGCGGATTTGCGGGATGAGCCGGTGCCGACGACATCGCCCACGAAAGCAACGGGCAGGCCCTGGGCCTTGACCGCCTCGACCTGGGCCATGGGGCCCTTGACCCCGTGTTCCTCGGGTTCGAGGCCGTCGCGGGTCATCTTGTACATGGCCAGGGCGTGCAGCGGAATATCCGGGCGTGACCAGGCGTCGGGGGCAGGGGAGAGGTCATCGGTGTTGGTTTCCCCGGTTACCTTGAACACGGCGACCTTGATGGACTCGGCCACCTCGGGATTTTCCGTAAACCACTCACCGTCGGCCCAGGACTGCATCACTGCCTGGGCGTTTGCATTACCGTTCTTAGCCAGTTCCTCGACGTCGTGGAAGGTGTCAAACATCAACAGGGTGTGCTTGAGCTCGGCGGCAGCCGCTTCCCCCAGGTCGTCATCACCGAGCAGGCCGACCAGGGTTTCGATATTGTAGCCACCCAACATATTGCCGAGCAGACGCACCGCCGCGGCAGCATCGATGAGGCTGCAGGTGGTCTCACCCCTGGCAATAGCCGACAGGAAGCCCGCCTTGACATAGGCGGCCTCGTCCACGCCCGGGGGTACCCGTTCAGTGATCAGCTCCAGCAGAAACTCCTCTTCACCGGCCGGCGGAGACTTCAGCAATTCGACCAGGTCGGCCACCTGTTCGGCACTGAGGGGCTTGGGCGGGATGCCCTGGCTGGCGCGTTCGGCCACATGTTCACGGTATGCTTCGAGCACGTTACTTCTCCTGCTTAATAATCCTGGGGAGGTCCAAAAAAAGGGGCTGAATTATAGCCCACAAGCGCCCGACAATCACGGTATGGGGGCGAATACCGTGCATTCACAGCAGTGATACCTTACACTCGCCGCCATGGTAGAACGCACTGTCAAAACACCCTGTATCGGGGTCTGTTCCACGGGTATCGGTGACCGGGTCTGCCGCGGCTGTAAGCGTTTTGCCCACGAGGTGATTCACTGGAACAGCTACACCAATGAGCAGAAGATGCTGATCGAACAGCGCCTCAGCCAGTTTCTCAGCCAGTGTGTGCGCAACAAGTTAGAGGTGGTTGATGCCAGGCGCCTGGAAGCAAGCCTGCAGGCGCAACAAATTCGCTTTCCCCGTGATCGGGATCCCTACTGCTGGGCCTACTGCCTGCTCAAGTCCGGCGCCAGCCAAATTGACGATCCGGTCGATCACGGGCTAAAGATCCACGAGGAGCACCGCGAGGTGCCGCTGGAAGTGCTGCGTCGAGTCATCGACAATGAATATTTCCTGCTCTCGGATGCCTACTACGAGCGCTACCTGGCCGCCGCAGAGACAGCCTGAGTGGTGGACCTGGGGCCCATCGAGGAATTCCTGCCCTGTCCCACACCACGGGCCTGGATAGACTGGGCCCTGGAAAACCCGGCGCTGTTGCTCATCGATCACGCCAACTGCGAGAAGAAGGCTGCCTCCACTGCCCTCAACCTGTTGTACCGCTATGTCGAGCACCCGAAACTACTGAACAAGCTGTCGCGCCTGGCCCGGGAGGAACTGCGCCACTTCGAGCAGGTGATCGCTATCATGGACCGGCGTGGCATCAGCTATGCACAGATATCCGCCGCCCGTTATGCCGGCGGCTTGCGGCAGAAGGTACGAACCCACGAGCCCGGCAAGTTGATAGATACCCTGATCGTCGGCGCCCTGATCGAGGCGCGCTCCTGCGAGCGCTTTGCCGCCCTGGTACCCCACCTGGACGAGGAGCTGGCGGATTTCTACAGCTCCCTGCTGAAATCAGAGTCACGCCACTTTGCGGATTACCTGAAGCTGGCTGTGAGCCTGTCCAGTGGGGAAGAAGTGGAGCGCCGGGCCGCCCTGTTCAAGGAGATCGAGGCGGATTTGATCCAGTCCCCGGATCGGGAGTTCCGCTTTCACAGCGGAGTCCCGGTCTAGATAACTTCTCTAAGCCATTGAAAGTTATTAACTTTCTACAACCTCGACTGATTCTATAACAACGTCCTCGACGGGCACGTCCTGGTGGCCACCGGCATTGCCGGTGGCAACGCTCTTGATCTTGTCGACCACATCCATGCCGTCAACCACCCGGCCAAAGACCGCGTAGCCCCAGCCCTGCTGGGTCGGAGCGCTGTGGTTGAGGAACTCGTTGTCCTTCACGTTGATGAAAAACTGGGCCGTGGCCGAGTGCGGATCCATGGTGCGCGCCATGGCGATAGTACCCAGTTCGTTAAGCAGGCCGTTATCCGCCTCGTTCTCTATCGGGGTGCCGGTGGGCTTCTGGTTCATGCCAACCTCAAAGCCACCGCCCTGGATCATGAAATCATTGATGACGCGGTGAAAAATGGTGCCGTTGTAGAAGCCGTCTTTGGCATAGGCCTCAAAGTTGGCGACCGTCGCGGGCGCTTTTTCGCGATCCAGTTCCAGGGTGATGTCGCCATAGGTAGTGCGCATGATGATCATTTGGGGGTCCTTGTCTTGGTAAAGTGACGGGTGAGCATGATAGAAGGCGTGCAATGATACGGACTTTTCCCGGTGCAGGGAAAGAAAATTCTACCTATAATACGCGCCCTTTGTACCCGGCTCCCGGTGAACATGACAGACACGACCCCCAGCAGCAATTTCCTCCAGAATATAATCGCGGAGGACCTCGAGGCAGGCCGCGTGGACAAGGTGGTAACCCGCTTTCCGCCGGAACCAAACGGTTACCTGCACCTCGGCCACGCCAAGTCGATCAGCGTGAATTTCGGGCTTGCCGAAGATTTCGGCGGGGTTTGCAATCTTCGCTTTGACGACACCAACCCGGAAAAAGAGAGCCAGGAGTTTATCGAGTCTATCCAGGAGGATGTGCGCTGGCTGGGCTATGAGTGGGACGGTGAGGTGCGCTTTGCCTCGTCCTACTTCCAGCAGTTCTACGACTGGGCGGTATACCTGGTCGAACATGGCGACGCCTATGTCTGCGATCTCAGTGCGGAGGAGGCTCGCGAGTACCGCGGCACACTGACCGAACCCGGGCGCAACAGCCCCTGGCGCGAGCGCCCGGTCGAAGAAAGCCTGGACCTGCTGGCGCGCATGAAGGCCGGCGAGTTCGAGGAGGGCAGCCGGGTGCTGCGGGCGAAGATCGACATGGCCTCGCCCAATATGAACATGCGCGACCCGATCATCTACCGAATCCGCAAGGTAGCCCATCACCAGACCGGCGACGAGTGGTGCATTTACCCCACCTACGATTTCGCTCACGGACAGGAAGACGCGATCGAGGGCGTTACCCACTCGGTGTGCACACTGGAATTCGAAGATCACCGACCGCTGTACGACTGGTTTATCGAGCACCTGCCCGTCGAGCACCGCCCGCGACAGTACGAATTCGGGCGCCTCAATCCCAGCTACACGGTCACCAGCAAGCGTAAACTCAAGCAGCTGGTGGAAGATGGAATTGTCGATGGCTGGGACGACCCGCGCATGCCGACGATTTCCGGTATGCGGCGGCGCGGCTATACCGCCCGGGCGATTCGCCGTTTTTGTGACATGATCGGTACCACCCGTTCCGACGGCGTGGTGGATGTGGCCATGCTGGAGCACGCGTTGCGCGACGATCTCAATGAGAATGCACCGCGGGCCATGTGCGTGGTGGATCCCCTGCGCCTGGTGCTAAGCAATTATCCGGCGGACCAGGATGAGGAGCTGTCGGTGCCGGTTCACCCCAACCGCGAGGAACTCGGTCAGCGGGTGTTGCCTTTCAGCCGCGAACTCTACATCGAGCGGGATGATTTCCGCGAAGAGGCCAACAAGAAATTCAAACGCCTGGTAATCGGCAAGCGGGTGCGCCTGCGCAATGCCTATGTGATCGAGGCAGAATCTGTCGAGAAGGACGAGCAGGGCGAGATTACCAGCGTTCACTGCCGTGTGATCGAGGACAGCCTGGGCAAGGACCCGGCAGATGGGGTCAAGCCCAAGGGAGTTATTCACTGGGTATCCGCCAGTCATGGCGTGCCGGTGGAATTGAGACTCTACGAGCGCCTGTTTACCCACGAGGCGCCGGACAAGGGTGGTGAGGAGTTCCTCGAGCACGTCAATCCCGAGTCCCTGACGGTGCGCACCGGTATTGCAGAACCGGGCCTGGCCGAGGCGGCACCGGAGCAGAATTTCCAGTTTGAGCGGCAGGGTTATTTCGTGGCGGATCGCCACGACCACAGCCCGGAAAATCCGGTGTTCAACAAAACCATTGGCTTACGCGACAGCTTCGGGGGCTAAGCTCAGTATGGGATTACAGGTCTACAACACCCTGAGCGGCGAGAAAGAGGATTTCGTGCCGCTGCAACCGAACCGGGTCACCATGTATGTTTGCGGACCGACGGTGTACAACCTGGCACATATTGGCAACGCCAGGCCCGTGGTGGTTTTCGACACGCTCTACCGCCTGCTGCAAACCCAGTACGACGAGGTCATCTACGCCCGCAATATCACGGATATCGACGATAAAATCATTGATTCCAGCCGCGAGCTGGGCGTTCCGATGGAGGAGTTCGCCGCCGGTTTCACCGCCAAGTACCGTGAGGACATGGCCGGGCTCAATGCACTGGATCCTACCCTCGAACCACACGCAACCCACCACATCCCGGATATGATCGAGCTTACCGAGACCCTAGTGGCAAAGGGCCATGCCTACGAGTCCCAGGGCCACGTCCTGTTCGCAGTGCAATCGATGCCGGACTACGGCAAGCTCTCGCACCGCAGCCTGGAAGATATGCTCGCCGGCGCCCGGGTTGAGGTGGCGGACTACAAGCGCTATCCCGGGGATTTTGTGCTCTGGAAGCCCTCCAGCGAGGACGAGCCGGGCTGGGACAGCCCCTGGGGGCGGGGCAGGCCAGGCTGGCATCTCGAGTGTTCAGCCATGATCCACGCCCACCTGGGGGAAACCATCGATATCCACGGCGGCGGCCAGGACCTGGTTTTCCCGCATCACGAGAATGAGATCGCCCAGAGCCAGTGCGCCCATGGCGGCGACTACGTGCGCTACTGGATGCACAATGCCTACCTGGATATCGACGGTGAGAAAATGTCAAAGTCACTGGGCAATTTCCGCATGGTGCGCGAGCTGTTACAACTCTATCCCGGGGAAGTTCTCCGTTTTGCCCTCTTGTCCGCCCAATACCGCTCCTCGCTGAATTTCTCCGCGGATTTGCTGGAACAATCCCGGGCGTCCCTGGACGGCCTCTATGGCGCCTTGCGCGAGGTGCAGGACATCGAACTCGATAACGAGGTAGTGCTGGAAGGGGAGGGGTTCTATGCGGCATTGAATGACGACCTCAATACACCGATAGCGATTGCCGAGCTGCACGCCCTGGCCAAGCAACTGAACAAGGCTGCTGCAGCCGAGAAACCGGCCCTCAAGGCCCGCATTCTCGCGGCAGCAGACCTGCTGGGGATACTGCAGCAAGACCCTGAGCAATGGTTCCAGCAGGCCCGATCCGACAGCGCCATCAATGCCGAGGCGATCGAAGCGCTGATAGCGGAGCGACAGCAGGCAAAACTGGATAAAAACTACGCGCGGGCCGACCAGATCCGCGAAGAATTGGCGGCCCAGGGCGTCGTGCTGGAAGACTCCCGTGAAGGGACCAGCTGGCGTCGGGAATCCTGATTTGTTAACCAATGGAAGCCTCCCGGTTGACTTAGAGCTATTTATGATACAGCTTATCTAAAAAGCATCTGTATCTCTTTGATAAAAAAGCAAAAATAACGACTACCGTTGCGCCTGGAAATGGCCTCGGTCGCGGCGGTTTCCACCAATTTATAAATAACATAAAACATTTATTAGCAAATCCAACTCTGCTGAGCCCAAAACCCGCGAAATGACTTAAAAGTCGTTAAAGATTCCCCTGTATACGCCGATACATATAGAGAAGAGCCCCAATAGTGGGCGCCGTGGGATATTGGCCATTGAAAACTGAGCACGACCAAGTGGAAATCCGGACAGCGATGCCTTGCCTCCCGGGAATCGGGGAGACGCAATCGTGACTTTGCCTGCCTTCCTGCAACGTTCCCTGCAGCGCCAGATCCTGTTTACCAGTGTGCTGCTCGGTGGGGCGCTGCTGTTCGCGACCAACGCGGCCCTGGAGCTGTTCCTGACTCCCGCCTTCGAGGGCTTTGAGCGGGCCCGCAGCCTGGACGACCTGGCGCGCCTGGAGCAGGCATCGGCGATGTATGCAGAAACGCTTGAATTTACCGGCTATGAGTACGGGAGCTGGGACGATACTTACCACTACATCGACAGGCCGGAGCAGTTCGCCGCATTTATCGAAGAACACGTTTACCCGGAGTACTGGCTCGACATCGACCGAGAATTGCTGATGGCCTTCGACAAAACCGGGAATTTTGTCTGGGGCATGTGGATCGATCCGCAAACCGGGAAGGAGCTGTCTACGGACAGCCTGGTGGACCAGATCCAGGCTTACGGTCATCTGCTGGGTCCTAAAGAGGCCGGTGTCGGAATCAATGGCTACCTGGTCACTGAGCACGGCATCATGACGATCGCAGCCTACCCGATACTGCACACGGACGATGCAGGGCCTGCTAACGGCAGCCTGATTGCCGGCCGCTTCATTACCGTGCCCGGAATGGCCGCGCTGAGCCTGACATCGGCGCCCAAGGTTGCGATTTACGCGCTGGACGAGGAGACTCGCTCCCTGCCAACGGTCAGCACCTACGTGACCGACGAATATATCGCCAGCCGCAAGATACTCGATGATGTCGGTGGCAACAGGGCTGTAATTATTGAGACCCGTTCGCCGCGTACTGTCAGCATGATCGGTGCGGATACGGTGTCCACAGCGGTATTCTTCATATCGCTGGTGGTCGTCTTCTTTATCCTGGCATTCTGGATGATGTCGCGGCAGCTGGTGCTGGATCCGGTGTTCGCGCTCACCCGTTATATCACTCGGCTGCGCCGTACCGGCGATCTGTCCACCCAGTTTGGCAGCGATCGTGCCGACGAATTCGGCAGCCTGGCACGGGAGTTCGACTCCCTGACTTCGGAACTCAACGATACCCAGCAGCACCTGGAAAGAGCCCGAGACGAGGCCGAGGCCTCATCGCGTGCCAAGAGCGAATTCCTGGCGACCATGAGCCACGAGATACGCACACCGATGAACGGTGTTATAGGCATGACCGAAGTGCTGCTGCGCACCGATCTCGACGAGCGCCAGCGTCGGCTTGCCAGCGTGGCAAAATCCTCCGGCGAACTGCTTCTCAGCGTGATCAACGACATCCTGGACTTCTCCAAGATCAGTGCCGGCAAGATGCTGATCAAGGAACGCTCCTTCGATCTCAGGGAGATGGTGGCCAGCATCAACACCATCATGGCCGGTTCGGCACAGGAAAAAGGCGTCGAGTACCTGTGCTGTGTGGAGGAAAGCGTTCCCGATCATCTGCTGGCCGACGACCAGCGCATTCGCCAGTTGCTGGTCAACCTGATCGGCAATGCGATCAAGTTTACCGACAAGGGTGAAGTCATCCTCTCGGTAAGCGAGCTCGAAGCCAATACCGAGCGCCCCAGCGGTCAAACGCAACTGCTGTTCAAGGTCTCCGATACCGGCGTGGGTATGAGCAAGGATGTCCAGGAGCACATTTTCGAGCCTTTCTCCCAGGTCGACGGCAGCAGCACACGCCGTTTCGGCGGTACCGGCCTGGGCCTGGCGATCTGCAAGCAACTGATTGACAAGATGGGCGGCGAGATCTCATTGCAGAGCGAGCCCGGTATGGGCTCGGTATTCACCTTTTCCATACCGGTATCCATCGAGGCGCAGGCGGTAGAGAAGCACTCCGGACCGCAGGAAGTACTGGCGGGCCGGCGGGTCCTGGTGGTGGATGATAACCAGGCCAATAGGGACATCCTGCACTCGCACATCGTGCACTGGCGTGCCGATTGCACCTGCGCCTGCGGTGGCGCCGAGGCTCTGCAGGAACTGCAGCGCGCGGCTGACGCGGGCATTCGTTTCGACCTGGTATTGATCGACTACCACATGCCGGAAATGGATGGGCTGAGCCTTGCCGCAGCTATTAAGGAAAGCGAGTGCTTCGGACAGCCCCCGATCCTGATGCTCAGCTCGATGTCTGATGAGTTCGACCACCATGGCCTGGCCGCAAAAGGCATCCAGGGCTATCTGACCAAACCGGTGCCGGAACGTACTCTTCACCAGAGTCTCTGCAGTCTGCTGGATCAGGGTTCTGTTCCGGAGTTGCGCGACACAGAATCCGCCAACGACCCCGAACACCCCTTCAGCGTCGAGATCGAACTGCTGATCGTCGAGGACAACCCTGTTAACCGGGAGCTCATCTCCATGCAGTTGGGCGAACTGGGTGTACGCCAGCAAATGGCCGGTAACGGCCAGGAGGCCCTGGAAGCGTTGGAGAAGGGCAAGTATGACCTCGTTCTCATGGACTGCCAGATGCCGGTCATGGATGGCTATGAAACCACGCGCAGGATTCGAGAGCTCGGTGTTCTCGGCAAGAACGGATCACCGATCCCAGTACTGGCCATGACCGCCAATGCGGAGGCCGAGGACCGCGATAACTGTCTGGAGGCCGGCATGGACGCCTATATAAGCAAGCCCTATGAGCAGGAGGAACTGGTGGAAGCCATAGAGAAACTGGTACCGCACCGCACAGGAGCGGCGCAGCTGGACCAGGAGGCGCTTTCGAGCGTGACTGCGCTGCAGCGAGAGGGCGCGCCCAACATCCTGCACCGCATGATCGATCTGTACCTGGAAAACTCCCCCGAGTTGGTCGAGGAAATGACCGAAGGGGTATCGAAACGCGACGCCAAGGTAATACAGATGAGTGCACATACGCTCAAGTCCAGCAGTGCAGTACTGGGCGCGAGCAAACTCGCGGAACTCTGCAAGCAGCTTGAAGATATGGGGCGCAGGTCGGATCTCGATGACTGCCAGCTTCTGCTGCAGGGTCTGGCGGAAGAATTCGGCAGGGTATGCGAAGCGTTGTCTCTTGAAAAATCACGAATTGACCGGGAAATGTGATGGACACTAGAACCATACTGGCAATTGACGACGACCTGGGTACCTTGCTACTGGCCGAGGAGGCTTTCGCCGCTGACGGCTACGAGGTGGTAGTGGCCCAGAGCGGCGCCAAGGCGCTGCAACTGCTTGCGGATATCAAGCCGGATGTCATCCTGCTCGACATCATGATGCCGCAGATGGACGGTTATGAGACCTGCGCCGGCATCAAAAAGCTACCCGGTTTCGAGCATATCCCGGTGATTATGCTGACCGGGCTGGACGACATCGAAGCGGTTGAAAAATCCTATGAGAGTGGTGCCTGGGACTTTACCTCGAAGCCGATCAACTGGGCGATCCTGAAGCACAGGGTACGCTACGCTCTGCGGGCTTCGGAGGCATTTGCCAGCCAGCAAAAAGCGGCTCGATTGAGTCGCACCATCGACAATTCCCACAGTGAGGTAGTCACCTTCGATGTCGAGACCGGGCAGATTGTCAGCGCCAATGCCAGCGCCGTCAAAAACCTGGGCTATCCCCAGGAGGAACTGCTTGGTCACCGATTCACCGAGATAGCCAGTGACTCCCCCGAGCTCCCACTCGAGCGGCACCTGGCGGAATTGAAAACGAAGCAACAGCTGAATCTCACTTTTATTGTCCAGCGCAAGGACGGTACCTCCTATCCAGCCGAGGGCATCTTTCTTTATTCCGACGATCAGGAACCTCACGTCTGCATCAGTGTATTCCAGGATGTCACGGAGAAAGAGCGGGTAGAGGCTGAGCTGCATCGTCTCGCTTTCTACGATGACCTGACCGGACTGCCGAATCGACGCCTTTTGCGGGAACACGTCAAGCAGGCACTGGCGCTCGCCAAACGCAGGAAAGGGCGCTGCGCGATCTGTATTCTCGACCTGGACGGGTTCAAGCGTATCAACGATACCCTGGGTCATACAGTGGGCGATATGTTACTCAAGGAGGTCTCCGAACGTCTGGTCAGCGTGGTACGGGAATACGACTATGTCTCCCGCAACAGTGAAGGTGGATCAGAACAGGCGGGTGCACAATTGGCGCGCCTGGGCGGGGATGAGTTCATGCTGCTGATAACTGATTTCAACGAAGATGATGTGCCCGCCAAGGTCGCCGCGCGCATACTCAAACAGATCTCATTGCCCTATAACGTCCGCAAAACCGAGCTCAACCTGACCGGTTCAATCGGGATATCCGTTTATCCGGAGGACGGGGATTCCCTCGACGCGCTGATGATGCACGCCGACGCTGCGATGTATAAGGCCAAGCTTGCGGGCAAGAACAACTATGCATTCCACACCGAGGAGGCCGGTGACAATAGCGTGAACCGCCTGACCCTGGAGTCAGAACTCAGGGCCGCTATCAAGAACGGCGAGCTGGAGCTGCACTACCAGCCCCAGGTGGACGCAGGCCTGCAGAAAATAGTCGGTTCCGAGGCCCTGCTGCGCTGGCGTCACCCGGAAGACGGCTTGCGACCCCCGGACCAGTTCATACCCCTGGCAGAGGAAACCGGATTGATCGTGCCAATCGGTGAATGGGTACTGCAGGAAGCCGTCGCACAGCTGCGTCGGTGGGAGCATTCGCTGCAGGGTGGCCTGAAGATGTCCGTGAACGTGTCCGGTATCCAGATGCGCCAGGAGAGCTTTCTCAATGCGGCCCGACATCTGCTTGAAGATTTCACCAATGCCCGCGGTAATTTGATGATCGAGCTGACGGAAAGCACGGTGATGAGCAACGCGGCGAGTCACGTCGAATGGCTCAAGGAGCTGAAAGGGGCAGGGGCGCAGATTGCCATTGACGATTTCGGGACCGGTTACTCCTCGTTGAGCTATCTGAAAAAGTTTCCCATCGACTATCTCAAGATCGATCGCAGCTTCATTATGGATCTGGAGACCAATCGGGAAGATGCCGCCATTACCCGGGCGATTTTCCGGATGGCCCAGGAGCTGGGTATCGAGTTGATCGTCGAGGGTGTGGAGACCGAAGCACAGCTCGACATCATCCGGGAAATGGGCGATTGCCTGATCCAGGGCTGGCTGGTCTGCAAGGCGCTTCCCGCGGCGGAAATCGAGGTCTTCTTCGAAGAGTTTCGCGCAACCCGGTCGAAGAGTTCTGTTGTTGCGCTGTGATCGAGACCTCCGACTCAACGGCGTCTCGGGAGGGCTACTACCCCGGCGGCCGCGACGTACACGCCACAGAGCTGCGTGTTAAGCGTGAGCTGGCCAATCTACTGCTCGCCAATAACAAGACCTCCTGTGTTGCGGTAAGCGCCGGCGGCCTGATGCTGGCACCGGTACTGGTGACCAGGGAACTGTTAAGCAGTTACCTGCTGTGGTATGGCTATATGGTCCTTATATCGCTGGTGCGCCTGGCTGTCCTGAAGTATCGACAGGGCCTGTCTGGTGAGAACCGGAACATCAAACGCACCCTGCAGATCTATGGAGCACTCGTGATAATGACAGGTTGCGGCTGGGGTGCCGCACCACTGGTTTTCTACACCAGTCTGCCGCCCGGGGGCCAGGCCTTCCTCTGCGTTGTACTGGCGGGCGTCGCGGCGGCGGCGATACCCCTGCTGGCGCAGAACCGGGCTATCTATATCGCCTATGTGACGCCGCCGGTAATCGGCCTGATGCTGGTATTGTCCCTGGGTGGCGAGTTCACCGAAATCAGTCTGGCGGCCATCATGATGTTGTTCCTGGCCCTGCTGTGGACATCTATGAACCGCATGCACCTGGCGATCACGGATGCACTGCGATTGCGTTTTTCCAACCTGGACCTGATCTCCTCACTGCGTCGGGAAAAACAGGCGGTTGACTCACTCAACGAAGAGTTAAAGCACGAGAACGAGGCACGCCAGCTGGCCCAGGCGCAGCTGGAAGCGCATCGGGACGGGCTGGAAGAACAGGTTCAAATCCGTACCCGGGCCCTGGCAGAGGCCAAGGAAAGTGCGGAGTCCGCAAACCGTGCCAAGAGCGATTTCCTGGCGATGATGAGCCACGAGATCCGTACCACCATGAACGGTATCATCGGCACTACCGACCTTCTTTCGCGCACAGCGCTCAACGTCGAACAGCTCGACTATGTGCAAACCTGCCAGAAATCGGCCCACGCGCTGCTGGAGCTGATCAACAAGCTGCTGGATCTCAGCAAGGTGGAGGCGGGCAGTGGCGAGTTGGAGCTACAGCCTCTGAAGCTGGAAGCGTTTCTCGATGAGCTGGTGAAGATGTTCGCCGGTGAAATCCAGCGCAAGGGGCTTCCAGTTCACTTAGACATCGACCCGACCCTGCCGCGATCGGTAATCGCGGACGATAACCGCCTGCGACGCGTACTGATAAACCTGGTAGGCAATGCAATGAAGTTCACCGACAGCGGTCATATAACGATCAGGGCGCGCCTGTTTGATGCCGATACACTACGTTTTGAGGTTATAGACACCGGCCCGGGGCTCGCCCGCGAAATGCAGGCGGCCGTGTTCGACCCCTTTACCCAGGTGGACTCCTCCAACGCCCGGGAACACGATGGTACAGGTCTCGGCCTGCATATCTCCAGACGCCTGGTGGAGCGCATGGGCGGCGACATTGGTGTGGACAGCGAACCCGGCAATGGAGCCTGCTTCTGGTTTACCTTGCCCTGTGAGGCAGCGGACAACACCTCCCAGCAAGGTGAGCGGAGCCGGGAACAAAAGGACGAAAATAGTGGTCTGGGCTTACGGGTTTTGCTGGCGGAAGATAACCCGGTCAACCAGCTGATCTGCGAATCGATGCTCGCAGAAATTGGCTGCAACTGCGATATAGCCAACGATGGTGGTGAGGCGGTCAGCCTCTGGGCATCGGGTGAATACGACCTGGTGCTCATGGATCTGTCCATGCCCGGCACCGATGGTTTCGAGGCAACCACCACGATCCGGCAGCGTGAGGCCGCCGCGGGTACCGCGGACGCGATACCAATCATTGCGCTTACAGCCCACGCATTCAGTCATGATCGCGAGCGCTGCCTGAATGGCGGCATGAACGACTTCCTGACCAAGCCTTTGTCACTGGAAGAACTCCAGGCAACACTTGCCCCGTACGTGACGAGCGCCGAAGCCCTGGCGGAACCCGCCCTATAACTGCCCTTCGATTGGCAGCAGTGAATAAAAGCCCGCCTTGAACCGTCGCCAGAAGCCCGACTGGGGCTCACTGCTGTAGATCTCCGGCTCTGCGCCACCCAGGTAATGCCAGCGCAGGCGGCCGTCCTCGAGTGCCAGGCGATAACTGTTCGCTTTAAGTGAGCGAGCTATACGGGCAGCAAGCTCGGCGGCCTTGTCTTCGCTCTGGATGAATAGACCAACTTCCGTGTTCAGCGCAATAGATCTGGGATCGAAGTTCAGAGAGCCGACAAACAATTCCCGGCGATCGATAATCACAGCCTTGGTATGCAGTGTTACGCGCTCTATGCCCTCGTCTGAGCGCCAGTCGCGGGAGGACTCATCGACCTTGAGCTCGTAAAGCTCCATGCCTGCCTCGAGCAGGGGCTTGCGGTAGCGTGCATAGCCCGAGTGAACCGCCACGTGGTTGGTAGACGCGAGCGAATTTGTAATCACCACAACCCGGATACCCCGGTCCAGTAGTGTCTTTATCCAGGTCATACCGTCCCTGCGTGGCACAAAATAGGGAGTGACCACGATGATCTCCTCGCTGGCCAGCTCGAAGCGGCGCCTCAGCTCCTGGGCGAGTGTCCGGTAATCATTGCTGCGCGACGATGCCAACAGTTTATCCGGCGGGTCGTAGACGACACTGGCCGGCGCGATAGAAGCCGCACGTTCACCGTTTCGAATCTCTGCGAGTAGCGGATCATTCGTAGCCCGGGAATAGGCAGATTTGCGCTTTCCGCTGACTACCTCATCCATAATGGTGAGCCAGCGGTCGAGCTTCTCCTCGCTGGTGGCTTTGCCGAACGCTTCCATGGGCACGGCGAGCTCACTGTTCCAGAAGACATCGAAGCTTGCGGCCAGCTCGGACACGATCTCGCCTGTAACAAGCAATTCATAATCTTCGAAGTCGTGCTGCGGCTTCAGCTCGAAGTACTCATCAGCGATATTCCGCCCGCCGACGATGGCAAAGCTGCCATCGACCGTGAATGACTTATTGTGCATGCGCCGATTGGTGCGCTTGAAATCCCAGAGCAGGTTCCACGCGGTGGGGCTGTAGCGGGACAGCGGATTGAACAGACGCACCTCGACCTTGGGGTGCGTATTTAGCAAGGCCAGCACAGAATCCATGCGCGGCGTGAAGATATCATCGATCAGTAGCCGCACCCGAACCCCTCGATTGGCAGCCCGCAACAGCTTGCCGAGAAACAGGGCGCCGACCTCGTCCGGTTTGATCAGGAAGTACTGGGCATCGATGCTCTGTTGCGCCTGTTCCATCAGCGCCAGGCGTGCACCGAGTGCCTCCATGCCGCTTTGCATACCGAAGAAACCGGACAATTCCCCATGTTCCGAGTACCAGTTCTCCAGGGATTGACCCAGGGGGGTATCGGGGGAGGCCGCCATGGCCTCTGAGGCCTGGCGCGGATAGTCGAAGGGCACACTGGTACAGGCAACGAGGAGGAGGGCCAGGCAGCTGACAAGGGCGGGGTAGAGCCTGTTCGTCATGGATTCCGCTATAGTCTATTTTTAAACCACTATAGCCGCTGATCGCCCCGGCGGCATTCTCGACGAGGCAGCCCCAGAAGGAGTGCCATGAAGAGTGCAATGAACAGGAGAAAATTCTGCCAGGCCACCCTGGGTGTTGCCCTGGGAGCAGGACTTGCCGGCCGCGCCTGGCCGGGTGTCTATGCGGGCATGCTAAAGGTCGATCGCGATATAGACGCGGTCACAAGCAATGGTAAAGAAATCAACCTGGGCCAGGCATCGGTGCAGGCGCTGGCTGACGCACTGCGCGGTCCACTGCTGCTTCCCGGCAATGCGGCCTATGATTCGGCCCGGCTGGTATTGAACCCGACTATCGACAAGTACCCGCCGTTGATTGTGCAGCCGACGGGCGCGGCGGATGTCAGCACCGCGGTGGAGTTCGCCAGCGCCAATAAACTGGTGGTTGCCGTCAAGTGCGGAGGACACAGCACCTCGGGTAAAAGCACCTGCAACGGCGGGATGATGATAGACCTGTCTGCATTCAGGGATGTGCGCATCGATGCCACGAAACAGTCGGCCTATGTCACCGGCGGCAGCCTGGTGGGCCAGATGGACCACGAGTCCATGGCCCGCGGACTGGTCACCACAGCGGGTACGGTTTCCCACACCGGGGTAGGAGGGCTTACCACCGGCGGCGGCTTCGGCCGACTGGCACGCCGTTACGGGCTGACCCTGGATAATGTGATCGGGGCTGAGGTGGTAACCGCGGATGGCACCATCCGCCAGGTCAGTGCCGATAAGGAACCCGACCTGCTCTGGGCTATTCGCGGCGGCGGGGGTAATTTTGGGGTAGTGACGTCTTTCGAGTTTCGCTTGCACCCGATGCAGCGCGAGGTCATGGGCGGTGCACTTGTCTTTCCCATGAACCGGGCCCGGGAACTGCTCGAAGTCTACGCCGAGTACTCACCCATCGCTGCGGACGAATTCTACGTGGATTTAATCGTCATGCCCCCGGCGGGAGAGCGTCCGGGTATGGCAATGGTAGGTATCTGCCACTCGGGCTCGGCTACAGACGCCGGAAAAGCCCTGCGGCCCTACCGGCGGATCGGCAAATCCCTGCGAGACACAATTAAGCCGGTAGATTACGTGGCCCTGCAGCGCAGCAGCGACTCCAGCGACCCACGGGCCCGGGCCTCCTACCTCAAGGGCGGCTTCGTTTCAGAGATTACACCGGGCTTGATTGACGATTTGAGCGGTGGGCTTGAAGGGGACCCGAACCGCAGCACCATGGCCTATTTCCAGCACGCCGGTGGCGCGATTGGCCGGATTGCAGCGGACGCGACGGCGTTTCCACACCGTTACGTTTCCCACAATATGATGTGCATGCTCGGCTGGGACCCCAGCCAGGATGGCAGTCAGCATGTGAGCTGGCTGAAAGACTACTGGAAGAGGATTACACCGCACACCCACGGTTTCTATGTCAACGATTCCGGAGAGGTGACTACCGATGCGGTCAACCTCAACTACCTGGATAATTACCCGCGCCTGGCAGAGATCAAGAAGCGTTACGATCCCGACAACCTGTTCCGTCTCAACGCCAATATAACGCCGGCGGCCTGATTGCGCCGCCGGGTTCAGGCCAGGCTTTTCTCACCGGACTGCACGGTCTGGTAGATCAGGGTATTGATCGTCATGGGACCGACGCCACCGGGTACCGGGGTATAGGCGGAGGCTCGCTCAGTGATGGCCGAGAGCTCGATATCGCCGACGCCCCCGGGGTGATACCCGGCGTCGATAACGACTGCGCCGTCCTTGATCCAGTCGCCCTTGATGAGCTCCGGCACACCGACTGCACCGACGACGATGTCCGCCTGGCGCACCATGTCGTCCAGGTTCTGGGTACGCGAGTGACAGATGGTGACCGTGGCATGCCTCTGTAGCAGCATCATGGCCATGGGCTTGCCGAGAATGGGGGAGCGGCCCACGACCACCGCGTGCTTGCCCTTGAGCTCGATATCGTAGTGATCGAGGATACGCATGATCCCCTGGGGAGTAGCGCAGCCATAGGCTTCTTCACCCATGGCCATGCGACCAAAGCCGAGGCAGGTGACGCCGTCGACGTCTTTGTGCAGGGCAATGGCATCGAAGCAGGCGCGCTCGTCAATCTGCTCGGGAACCGGGTGCTGCAGCAGGATGCCATGCACGTCGGGATCTGCATTCAGCTCGTCTATTTTGGCGAGCAGTTCCTCGGTAGTGGTTTCTGTCGGTAACTCCACCGCCAGGGACTCCATGCCGACCCGCCGACAGGCGTTACCTTTCATCCTCACGTAGGTGGCAGAGGCGGGGTCATCGCCGACCAGGATGGTAGCGAGGATTGGGGTTTTACCGCCGGATTTTTCTTTCAAAGCTTCGACGCGTTTTAGCAGTTCCGCCTCGGTTTGCGCGGCCAGTGTCTTGCCGTCCAGAACCAGTGCTGACATGGGTTTGAGCTCTCCTGTGGATGATTGGGCGGGCGCATTATCGCATTGACGGCCCACAGGTGCACGGGTATGATGCGCGCTCCTGAAATCAGGGTATTATCAGGGTTGTCGGGGTATAGCGCAGTCTGGTAGCGCGCCTGCTTTGGGAGCAGGATGTCGGGAGTTCGAATCTCTCTACCCCGACCATTTCAATACCTTGTAGTGGTGGCCGTAGCTCATCAGGTAGAGCACCGGATTGTGGCTCCGGAGGTGGGGGGTTCGAGACCCCTCGGCCACCCCAATCTTCTCCCTGCAGCCCGCAGGATGCGAGTTACGCGCCCGTAGCTCAGCTGGATAGAGCAATGGCCTTCTAAGCCATCGGTCGGAGGTTCGAATCCTCCCGGGCGCGCCATTTCTTTGCGCCACTTGCTCCGTGACTCCTGCCTCTAGTGGTCCTCTTTTAGTAAGCTCAACAGTGATTTACGTCAATACACGACCAGGGTAATGGTGGAAGTATTTAAAGAACGTAGTCCTGTAGAAAATTGATGGATTCCTACAATGGCATGGTTCTCGAAATGGCTGATCATTCTTCTAATCACGCTCCCGGCCATTAGCGCATGCCTGGGGCATACCACGTTTTTCCCCCTACCAGGAGAGGAAAAGAAGTATCCACCAGAAGTGCTGTCACAGTTCACTCCAGGGCAAACGACTCAGCAGCAGGTTAGGGAGTCATTGGGTAAACCTGAGATCAGCATGCGGAACGGAACTCAGTGGGTTTACTGGGCGAGCAATCAACACGCAAAGACTGTCCACAATCCCGGTCCTGATCCCCGGGACGAGACGTACCAAATTCTCTCTTTCCAGTTCCAGCATGGCCTTGTAGCTGGCCAGTCAATGCTGGAGCATGAAGCGACTGATTTTCACTCTTTCTATGGCAGCCTGGGAAGTTGGTGGGCTTGCACCGAATCAGGTGCATGTATCATCTGGGGCCCCTTATTCCGTAAAACCCGCTCTCTGGAGCCCTGGCGATCTGTTGTAGTCAGCCGGGGCGAGGATGACCAGGCAGCGAAGCGTTTTCTCCAGAGTGGCACAATCTGCAACGCGTACATCTACAGCGAAACGACAATGCATGGAGGATTTCACAGGCCTTCTGATGTGTCCCCTGATAGATGGGGCAGCAAGGGTAGCGGGCGCAAGCTCGGCCCTCCTGAAGTGAGTATTGCGGATGTAAATCAGGTCACCTTGCATTCGCGGGGTTTCATTAAAGTCACACTTGAAACCGGGGAGCACGTACTGAAAGTTGCTGCTCGTTTTCTGTGGCTTGGAGATTTACTTAGAGTTGAAGAATACCCGCTTGAGTGCCGATCCGGAGAACCATTCTTTATCAAAATAAATTTTATCGACCATCCAGAAAAGATCGACACTGCGACTATGCAATCTCGACGAGTCATCGGCAAGCGGGGAGTTGGATCGCCACGCAGCGATACAAGTCGAAAAATGGTTTATGAAATAACAAAAATGCCTAATGAGCAGGGAAGAGAAGCCATTCTGGCGCGGAACCTGCAGATAGCAATTGATACGTAAACCAAACAGGACGCATCTTTATATTAGAGCATCTACTTCATCTAAATGCAGCAAGCCATCCACCGCCGGGCGCGCCCCGGAATTAATACGAGATTCTTGTCGGCTTCACCGATGAGTTTGCTGACTACTGCGGGCAAATCCGCGCAATTGGTGATGAAGGCGGTCAGTTCTTGACGGAATCATCCAGTGCCGCATCGAAGTCGGCGCTGATCTCGCGCAAGCGCTGGGAAAGGTCGGCAACCACAGGGCTGCCGGTATCCATGGCATCCTGCCAATACTCCACGGCCAGTGACAGCAGCTTGGCCTCGGTTTCTGAAATCAGCACGGAAGCGGATATTTCCGATTGTTTGAGCACTTCCACGGCGGTTTCCTCTGGGGGTTTTTGTTTTGCAGTGTAGACCATCACGGGGATTTCTGCGTAACTACCCGTATGAATTCCGATGAGACCGTCAAAATAGGTATCAGCGCCTGTCTGCTAGGTGAGCGGGTGCGCTTCAATGGTGAGGCCAAGCGTAAAAACAACTTCCTGGAGCAGCTTCGCGATCACTACCAGGTGGAAACCTGTTGCCCTGAAGTGGGCATCGGGCTGGGCGTGCCGCGGGATACGATCCGGCTGGTAGATTTCGACGGTGAGAGCCGTGCACTCGGTGGCCCCGACCACGGCAATGACTACAGTAGCGATCTGCGCGGCTATGCCCGCGACATGCTGGAGGCTAACACCGACTGGTGCGGCTATATCGGGGTCAAGGGCTCTCCCAGTTGCGGCTATGCCCGGGTCAAACGCTACAACCAGGCTGGCAACAGTCTGCCCAGCGATGGCGTGGGCCTGTTTATCGGCGAACTGCGCCGGCTAAACCCGCTACTGCCGGTGGAAGAAGACGGCCGCCTCAACGACATCGGGCTGCGGCACAGTTTTATGCTTAGGGTACTGACTTATGCTCGCTGGAAGCAGTTGCTCGAGGAGGGTGCGACAGCGAAGTCACTCATCGATTTTTACGCCCGCCACAAATACCTGGTCATGGCCCATTCCATCGCTCACTACAAGCAGCTCGGTCGCCTGCTCAGCGATGCCGGCAAACAGGATATCGAAACGCTGGGTGCGCAAGTGATAGGCCTGATAATGGAGGCCTTCGGCAAGCCCGCCAGCCGCAAAGCCCACAGCAATGCCCTTTACCATATCAGCGGCTACCTGAAGAAAAAGATCGAGTCACGGGAGCGGGAGGAGATACGCGGCCTTATCGACCAGTACCGGGAAGGGGAGATTCCCCTGATTGTGCCCGTAAAGCTGCTGGCCAGTTATTTTGCGCGCCACCCGGATCCCTACATCTCGGAACAGCTCTTCATGTTTCCCTTTCCCGACAAACTGGGTATACGCAACGCCCTCTAGAGCGCAAGCTCTGCCATTTGTCGCAACAGTTCCACGTCGCCGTGAAACATCAGGGTGGTCACCGGTGACTTGCGCCAGTCCTCCAGCTTTTCCGCAACCCGTTCCCGTGGTCCACAGAGTGAAATTTCGTCGGCGAACTGGTCCGGTACCACCGCAATAGCCTCGTCGCGCTTGCCTTCGAAGAACAGGTCCTGGATCTGCTGTGCCTCTGCCTCGAAGCCCATGCGAGCCATCAGTTCCTTGTGGAAGTTGCGCGCCTTGGACCCCATGCCGCCGATATAAAAGCCGAGCATCGCCTTCACCGGGTACAGGGCCTCCTCGAGATTGTCGTTGATGCTCACAACCGCACCGGCGGCGATCTCGAATCCGGGTTTCGCCCCGGCGATCTGGTCGGCGTAGACCTCCTGTCGGTAGGGCGAGTAGTACAGGGGCAGCCAGCCGTCGGCGATTTCGGCGGTCTGGGTGACGTTCCTGGGGCCCTCGGCACCGATAAAAATCGGCAGGTCGGCGCGCAAGGGGTGGGTGATCGGCTTGAGCGGTTTTCCCATACCCCAGGCACCCTCGCCGGTATAGGGCAGGGGATAATGCTCACCGTCGTTGCTTACCGGCTCCTCCCGAGCCAGGACCTTGCGGATAATGCAGACATATTCCCGCGTGCGGGAAACCGGTTTGCTATAGGGCTGGCCGTACCAGCCCTCGACGACCTGGGGACCGGAAACGCCCAGCCCCAGGATCATCCTGCCCCCGGACATATGGTCCAGGGCAAGGGCAGCCATGGCGCAGGCAGTAGGCGTGCGCGCCGAGAGCTGCGCCACGCCGGTGCCGAGTCGGATTTTCGAGGTATGTGCGCCGATCCAGGCCAGCGGCGTGAAGCAGTCATTGCCCCAGGACTCGGCTGTCCAGACCGAGTCGTAGCCAAGTTTTTCAGCCTCGACCGCCAGGTCGACGTGCACTGCCGGATACAGCGCACCCCAGTAGCCCAGCTGCAGGCCCAGTTTTAAATCAGACATTGGCAAGGATCACCCCATGAGAAGGAGACCGCAGTATAATGGACAATCTTTAAGGGTGAAGATGATACCGGTATGACAAAACTAACCCACCTGGATGAATCTGGCGCAGCCCATATGGTCGATGTCAGTGACAAGGCCAGCACGAGCCGCGAGGCGATCGCTCAGGCGACGGTCAACATGTTGCCTGAGACCCTGGCGCTGATTGAAAGCGGCGGCCACAAGAAAGGGGATGTCTTCGCCGTGGCGCGTATCGCGGGTATCCAGGCGGCAAAGCGCTGCTCGGACTTGATTCCCCTGTGCCACCCACTGATGCTCACCGGGATCGACGTGCAGCTGAGCGCAGATACAAAAAACAGCGCCGTTCGCATCGAGGCCCGCTGTAAGTTGAGTGGCCAGACTGGCGTCGAGATGGAAGCGCTGACCGCTGCTTCGGTCGCCGCATTGACCATCTATGACATGTGCAAGGCTGTGGATCGCGGCATGGTCATTTCCGAAATCCAGCTCCAGGAAAAGCGCGGAGGCAAATCCGGTGACTGGCAACGCGAGGGGGCGACATCGTGATTCGTGTGCTGTTCTTTGCCAAGCTGCGAGAGGACCTGGGTCAGTCGGAGCTTGAGATCAGTTGGAATGCCGAGCTGGGAACCGTCGCCGCGCTGCAACGCAAACTCATGGAGAACAGTGAGCGATGGGGCAGCACGCTCGGTGCAGACAATATTATCTGCGCGGTCAACCAGCAGCAGGCAGGACCAGGCCATGCCCTCGCCGATGGCGATGAAGTCGCCTTCTTTCCGCCGGTGACCGGTGGCTGATATGGATACCCCGGATGTATCAGTCCAGGAGGCAGACTTCGATGCTGGTGAACTGCAAAACTGTCTGCAGGGCGGCGCATGCGAGGAGGGTGCAATCGCCAGTTTTGTCGGCCTGGTACGCTCCGGCAACGTGGGCCGCGAGGTGCTGGAGATGGAGCTGGAACACTATCCGGGCATGACGGAACAGAGCATCCAGGCGATCGTCAATGAGGCGAGACAACGCTGGGAACTGCTGGAGGCCAGGGTAGTTCATCGGGTCGGAAAGCTCAGGCCCGGCGATCAAATCGTGTACGTGGGGGTAAGTTCCGCACACCGCGGTACCGCGTTCCAGGCCTGTGAGTTCATAATGGATTACCTGAAGACCCAGGCGCCGTTCTGGAAGAAAGAGACCACAGACGAGGGCCAGCACTGGGTCGATGCGCGCGCGAGTGATGAGCACGCGGCACAGCGCTGGGCGTCATCGCCCAAATAAGGGATGCCCCGGCATGAGCCCCACTGTGTATAATCCGCGCCTTTATCCTGTTGATTGGACGAAATTATGAGCTTCACAACCCGCGAATTCCGCGACGCCCTGGGAACCTTTGCCACGGGGGTCTGCGTGATATCCGCGAACCCGGAGGGCTGGGAGCCCTTCGGCATGACGGTTAACTCTTTCGCTTCCGTATCCCTCGATCCGCCATTGGTATTGTGGAGCCTGCAAAACGATTCGGATATGTACGAGGCCTTTGAAAAAACCGAGCGCTATTGTGTCAACATCCTGCGCAGCGACCAGCAGGACATGTCCAACCAGTACGCGAAAAAGGGTGACCACCTGCTGTCGTCGGATCATTTCGAAATCGGCGATAGTGGTGCGCCGGTAATGCCCGAGACCCTGGTGAGCATGGAATGTGAGCTGGAAGCACGCCACCCCGGTGGCGACCATATCATCCTGGTCGGCCGGGTGCTGGAACTCACGCAGCGCAACAATGGCGAGCCACTGTTGTTTTGCAGCGGCGCCTACCGGGAACTGGCCGGCTGAAGATGAACTACTGCAGTCATTGCGGCAAGGAAGTCAGGCACGAAATCCCCGAGGGTGATGACCGCCCCCGCCACATCTGCGATCACTGCGACACCATCCACTACTCCAACCCGCGCATGATTGTCGGGTGTGTGCCCGAGCATGAAGGCAAGATACTGCTGTGCAAGCGCGCCATAGAGCCGCGCCTGGGCTACTGGACACTGCCGGCGGGCTTCATGGAGAACGGCGAGACGACGGTGCAGGGCGCAGCCCGCGAAACCTGGGAGGAGGCGCGCGCACAGGTCTACGAGCAACAGCTCTACCGGCTGTTCGATGTTCCGGGCATCAACCAGGTCTACATGTTTTACCGGGCGCGTATCGTCGATGGCGCTTTCGGTGTCGGCCCCGAGTCCACCGAGGTAGCGCTCTTCACCGAGGAAGAAATCCCCTGGCGGGAAATTGCCTTCCCGGTGGTCTACCACACACTGCGCGAGTACTTTCACGATCGCACCACCGAGACCTGGCCGGTGCGGGTATCGGCGATCAAGCGCTGATGAGCGCAGCGTTCATCTATGCTCTGGTTGCCCTCGGTGGCCTGCTAGCCGGATTCCTTGTCGCCTGGCTGTGGCAACAACACAGGCGATCTGTTGCTGCTCTGCAGCACAGCCGCGAGCTCGGTGAGGCGGAGGCCGAACTGGCCCGCCTGCGGGAACGGGTGGAGCAGGAGGGCAGGGCAGCCGAGGAAAAACTTGAATTGCTCAAGGGAGCCCGCAAGGAGCTGGGTGAAGAGTTCAATAACCTCGCCAACCGCATCTTCGACGAGAAGAGCCAGCGACTGCTTGAGACCAACCGGGACACGCTGAAAACCACACTGGATCCCCTCAAGACCCAGCTCAAGGACTTCCGCAAGAAAGTGGAAGACGTCTACGACAAGGAGAGCCGCGACCGCCTGTCCCTGTTGCACGAACTGGGCAACCTGAAGGAACTGAACCAGCGCATGTCAGAGGATGCAGTCAACCTGACCCGCGCCCTGAAAGGTGACAAGAAAGCCCAGGGGAACTGGGGAGAGGTCGTCCTGGAGCGCGTCCTGGAGGAATCCGGACTGCGCAAGGGCCACGAGTACGAGACCCAGTTCAGCACCGTTTCCGAGGACGGCCAGCGGCGCCAGCCGGACGTGGTGGTGCGGCTGCCGGAAGGCAAGGACATCGTCATCGACTCCAAGGTATCCCTGGTCGATTACGAACGCTTTGTGAGCGCAGAGGACGAGAAAGAGCGCCAGCAGGCCCTAGCTGCACATGTAGCAGCGGTCAAGCAGCATATTGCCGGCCTCAGCTTCAAGGAGTATGAAAAACTGGAGGGCCTGCGCAGTCTCGACTTCGTGCTGTTGTTCATTCCCATAGAGTCCGCCTTCATGGCCGCCTTCGACAGTGATCCGTCGATGTTCAAGACCGCGTATGACAAGCAGATCATCGTGGTCAGCCCAACCACGCTGCTGGCCACCCTGCGCACCGTACAGACAATCTGGCGTTACGAGCACCAGAACCGCAATGCGGAAAAAATTGCACGCCAGGCCGGTGCCCTGCACGACCAGTTTGCACGGGTGCTGGAGTCTTTGCAGGATGTGGGCAAGCACCTGGACAAGGCCCGGGAGGCCTGGGACAAGACCCGCGACCGGCTCAACAGCGGCCGCGGCAACCTGGTCAAGCGGGTCCAGGACCTGGAGAAAATGGGCGCGCGCACCAAAAAACAGTTACCGACCGGCATGATCGATGAGGACAGCCCGGCGGATCCGGAGAACGAGGAACAGGAGTAAAACATGGCATTCCCGAAAATTGGCAACATGGCCCCGGCTTTCACCTTGCAGGACCAGGACGGCAACAAGGTCAGCCTGAAGGACTTCAAGGGGAAAAGTAACGTGGTTTTGTATTTTTACCCCAAGGCCATGACCCCGGGCTGCACGGTCCAGGCCTGCGGTATCCGCGACAGCAAGGCGGCCCTGAAAAAAGCCGGGACAGTGGTTCTGGGCGTGTCCCCTGATCCCGTGGCAAAGCTCGGTAAATTCATTGAAAAACAAGAGCTTAACTTCACGTTGCTGTCCGACGAGGACCACGCAATCACCGAGAAATATGGCTGCTGGGGCCTGAAGAAATTCATGGGCCGGGAATTCATGGGGGTATTGCGAACCACCTTCATCATCGGCAAGGACGGCCGTCTGAAACATGTCATGGACAAGGTAAAGACCAAATCCCACCACGACGATGTACTGGCCCTGATCAAGGAATTGGGCCTGTAGGAAGTTTTCAAAAGGGGGGGGGGCTGGCAATAATACCCCTTTTTTTGCTCATGTAAAACATGGGAATCTCGCCTAAGCCACTGTAAACTCGATACAAATTATTATAAGTACAAGTGACGGTGAGCAGGCCATCCACACAGGGGAGTGAGGGGTGGCCTCCGTGACGTGTATTCAGACCAATGGAAAAGAGCCGACCCAGTCGGCCGGGAACGAAAACATGGCGGAATTCAGGCTTTCGAATCTATATCAACTGATCCTGTGCGGTGGCTTTGCGCTGTTGCTGTCCGCCTGTGGCGGCGGTGGCGGCACCAGCGACCCCGGTTTTATCGGCGGTGGTGCCGGCGGCGGCGATGGCGACGGGGACCTGGAACCAGCCCCCGAAGTCACCCTGACCCTGGTGCTGACCAACAGCCAGGGTCAGCCCACAACCAACGTTACACCGACGGACCCGGGTCGTCTCGATATCACGGTGACCGACACCGAGACCCTGGCACCCATCCCCCAGGTAGTCGTCTCCGTCATTACCACGATCGGCCAGGTCGAGCCGCCGACCGGAACAGCGCTTACCGACGATAATGGTGTGGCATCCGTGTTTATCACCGCCGGTACAGAGGTGGGAGCCGGTTCGGCGATTGCTACCGCCACCGTCCAGGACGTGGATTTCACCGAATCGATCAATTTCTCTGTCGGCGCCGCATCATTGCGCATCGGCAGACTCGATAACGGGGTCTTTACCGAGGGCGAGATCAAGCCGGCTGCAACCAACCTGCCGGCGGCAGGGTCGACCACGCTGGAAGTTGCGGTTGTGGACGAGAACGATGTCCTGGTGAGCTCACCCACCACCGTGTCCTTCGGCAGTGGTTGTGCCTCCCAAACCCCGCCGCAGGCGGCTATCACCGGGGAGGTTGGCACCGTCAACGGTATTGCAATATCTACCTATACCGCCACCGGTTGTGTCGGCGAGGACGTGGTGAATGCGGCAATTATCGGCAGCAGCACGAACAGCGCTAACGTGACACTGGACATTGCGCCCTCGACCGTCAATTCCATTTCCTTCGTATCCGCAGATCCCACCACCCTGGCCCTGAAGGGCACAGGTGGCGAGGGGCGCTCGGAGACCTCGACGGTTCAATTCATCGTTATCGACGATGTCGGACAACCCGTGGCCAACGAGGAAGTGACCTTCAGCCTCTCAACCAACATCGGCGGATTGTCCCTGACCAACAACACGGCCACCACCAATTCAGATGGTATCGCCCAGGCGATTGTGCAGGCGGGGAATGTCGCCACAGCGGTGCGGGTAAATGCCAGCATTGACGTGAATGGCGTCATGCTCACCACGGTATCCGACCGGCTGGTCGTCAGTACCGGTCTGCCGGATCAGAATTCATTCTCCGCCTCGGTGGAAGTCCTCAACCCGGGTGGCGGCGATGTAGACGGTGTTACCACGACGATCACCGTTCGCATGGCAGACAAGTTCAATAACCCGGTGCCCGACGGCACGGTTGCCCTGTTCACCACTGAATTCGGCTCTATCGCAGACTCCTGTGAAACCGTGAACGGGGTTTGCACGGCCCTGTGGACCAGCCAGTCGCCGAGACTGCCCCTGTTCAATAACGATCTCATCGCCACCACCAGCAACCGCAACTGTGGCTTTACCGGCACGACCGGTCGCCCCTGTCGCGATGATCTCGGCCAGATCTACGGCGGACGTTCTTCGATCCTGGTCACGGCTATCGGTGAGGAATCTTTCACCGATATCGACGGTAACGGACTGTGGGATCCCGGTGAGCCCCACCAGGACCTGCCGGAAGCCTTCGTCGATCACAACGAAAACGGCGTTTATGACGGCGATTCCAACTGTACCCCCGCCGACGACCCGGCCGGTCGAGACTGTGCCAGCGGCCTGGAAGAGACCTACGTCGATTTCAACAGTAACGGCGTCTACGACAACGGTAACGGCATCTACAACGGCACTCTCTGCTCAGAAGCCCTGGAATTGGCCGGCCAGTGCAGCCGGGAGCTGGTTAGCGTGAATGACAGCGGTCTGGTGGTAATGTCGAGTGAGCCGTCAATTGTGCTGACGGACTAAGCCGGCAACGTACTCGCACCGAACGGGATCGGTATTCCAGATGTCACGGCTTTCGTGACCTATGAACTGTACCTGGCGGACGGCTTTAATAACGTGCCCGCATTCGAGACCGCCGTGACCGTGACATCCGATTCCTGCGACGTGCAGCAGAGCGAGGCGGAAGTGGATAACACTGGCCAGACCGGTGCCTATCGTATCCTGTTGTTTTTCAGCCCCGATACGGAAAACACCGACCCGACATCCGGCACTGTGGATATCGAGGTCGAGGGCTCTATCCTGAAGACGCCCTGTGTTGACCCGCCCTTCTAGACGAAGCAGCGAAGACGCTTACCACCCACTGCAATCTGCGCACCCCGGTAGCCTGAGTGAAGGCTGCCGGGTCAGGCACTTATTTTTCTTTTGAAACTACAAACTAATAGGCTATAGTTAAGCTTTCCAGATTTGGCATTGCCAGGAGCCTGACCATGGCCGGTTGTCCTCACTTCGATCTCACCGCCCCCGACACTTTCAAGGGTGGAATGCCCAGGGATACCTACAAGTACCTCCGTAACGAATCCCCGATTCACTGGCACGAGGACCCGACCCAGGGCAGGGGATTCTGGGCGGTTACCCGCCACGCCGACCTGGATTTCATCTCCAAGAATCCCCAGTTGTTCTCATCGGAAGTCGAGACCTGCATGCTCCACGAGACCGACCCTGAGATGCTGCCCCTGATGCAGTTGCAGATGATCAATATGGACCCGCCCAAGCACCTCAAGTACCGTCGCCTGGTGCGCAGTGCCTTTACCCCGAAGAACGTGGACTCCTATGAGCCCCGCTTCCGGGAAATCGCGAAGGACATTCTCGATCGCGCCGTTGAAGGCGGCGAATGCGAATTTGTCGAGGATGTCTCCGCGGAACTGCCATTGATTGCAATTTGCGAACTGATGGGCGTGCCACTGGACAAGCGCAAGCGCCTCTTCGAACTCACCAACATCATGATCGGCATGGATGACCCGGAACTCGCGACCACCGAGGAAGAGGGCACCACGGCGATGATGGAGATGTTCATGATCGCCCAGGAACTTGCTGCTGATCACCGCGCCAACCCCAGGGACGACATCGTCAACATCCTGCTCAACGGCACAGTCGAAGATGAACCCCTGACCGAGGACGAGTTCTGCCACTTTTTCCTGCTACTGATCGTCGCCGGTAACGAGACCACCCGCACGGTGACCACCCACGGTATGCGCCTGCTGATGGAACACGACCAGTACCAGCAACTGGTGGACCACCCGGAACTGCTGGAGGGTGCCATCGAGGAGTTCCTGCGCTATAACCCGGCGGTGATCGCCTTCCGCCGTACTGCGATGGAGGATGTGGAGGTCGGCGGCCAGCTGATCCGGAAAGGGGAGAAGGTACATATGTTTTATGGTTCCGCCAGTGCCGACGAGGCCGTGTTCAGCGACGGTGATAGTTTCGATATCACCCGGGCCCAGCGTGAAGACGTTAAAAACAGTCACCGCGCCTTTGGTATCGGTGAGCATTTCTGCCTGGGTTCACACCTGGCCCGCCTCGAGCTCAAGGTGATTTTCGAGGAAATACTCCGGCGCATCCGCAACCCGGAATTCGGCGGGGAGGTAAGCTGGCTGCGCTCGAATTTCATCAACGGCATCAAGCGCATGCCTATCCGTTTCGACGTGGTGGACGGCTGAGTCTACACTGCAAGGATGCAACATATAGCCATCACCGAACCCGGCGGGCCGGAAGTTCTCAGCCTGGTCGAGGGGCCTACCCCCCGCCCAGGTCCGGGCGAAGTCCTGATAAATGTCCATGCGGCCGGTATCAACCGGGCCGATATCGTGCAGCGGCAGGGATTCTATCCGCCGCCCCCGGGGGCATCGGATATTCCGGGCCTCGAGGTCGCCGGCGAGATCGTCGAGCTGGGTGAGGGTGTGTCCAGTTGGCGAGAAGGCGACGCCGTCTGTGCCCTGCTGACCGGCGGCGGCTACGCGGAGTACGCTGTGGCGGCTGCTGCAGAATGCCTGCCAATACCTGCGGGCATGTCCATGGAAGAGGCGGCGGCCCTGCCGGAGACCGTGCTCACGGTCTGGTCCAATGTTATGCAACGCTGCACCCTGCAGCCCGGGGAGCGCTTCCTGGTACACGGTGGCAGTAGTGGTATCGGTACCGCCGCGATCCAACTGGCGAAACAGCACGGCTGCGAGGTCTACGCCACGGCCGGCAGTGCGGAGAAAGTCGCCGTTTGTGAATCACTGGGCGCCGCACGTGCAGTCAACTATCGCGAGGAAGATTTTGTCGAGGTCCTGCTGGAAGCCAGCGGCGGTGAGGGTGTCGATGTGATCCTCGATATGGTCGGCGGCGATTACGTCGACCGCAATATCCAGCTTGCAGCGGCGGACGGTCGCATCGTCAATATCGCCTACCTGCAGGGCTCAAAGGTCGAGGTGAACCTGATGCCGGTAATGCTGAAGCGTCTGCAGATCACTGGCTCCACCTTGCGGGCGCGGCCGGCGGAGTTCAAGGCAGCACTGACGGCCGAAGTCCTGGCCAGGGCCTGGCCCTGGATCGAGGAGGGGGCAGTTAAACCCATAGTTCACCAGGTATTTCCATTCTCGGCAGCCGCCGAAGCCCACAGGATCATGGAGGCCAGCACCCACATCGGCAAGCTTATCCTCAGCTGGCAGCAGGACAGCTGATCCGACTGGTGACCGTTAAGGGCAAACATGTACTCGTTACCGGCGCCACCAGCGGGGTGGGGCGTGCTGCAGCCCATGCGCTGCTGGCTCGCGGGGCAGCGCTCACCCTCTTGTGTCGAGATCCCACACGTGCGGAGCTGGTCGCGGAAGAAGTCTGCAACAAGGGAGGTACCAGGCCCGAGCTGCTGATCGCCGATCTCGGCAATCTGGACTCCGTGCGTCGGGCGGCCGCAAAGTTCATGGACAGTGGCCGCCCCCTGGATATTCTTCTCAACAATGCGGGCCTGATAAACACCACCCGCCGCGAAACGGTGGACGGCTTCGAGGAAACTTTCGCCGTCAATCACCTGGGACCCTTCCTGTTGACGGGGTTGCTGTTGCCGCGCCTGCTGCAAAGCGCCCAGGCGCGCATAGTCTGCGTCGCTTCAGACGCTCACCAGTTCTGCCGCGGCATGCAATTCGAAGACCTGCAATCGCAGCAGAGCTACAAGACCTTCAATGTCTACGGGCGTTCCAAACTGGCCAATATCCTGTTCACCCGTGAGCTCGCGCGGCGGTTGCAGGGACAGGTCACCGTCAACTGCCTGCACCCGGGCGCCGTAGCGTCCAATATGGGTAAGAACAACGCCGGGATTCTCGGCAAGTTGCTGCCTTTGCTGCTGAAACCCTTTTTCCGCAGTCCGCAGAAGGGTGCGGAGACTGCAGTCTATCTCTGCGCTGACGACGAGGTTGCCGCTGTCAGTGGCAAGTATTTTATCGATTGCAAGCAGACCCGGCCGAAACCCTGGGCCGAGGACGATACCGCCGCAGAAAAGCTCTGGGAAATCAGCGAGCAATTGACTGACATCATCTACCCCAATAGAGAGGGCGCTACCCATGGACTATAAAACCATCGCCGACGCGCGTGATATGCCAGGCCTGCGCCTGGTATTGCAGACCGGCGTGCCCGGTCCCTGGGCCGAGGCCATAAAATCGGTCTTCAACTACAAGGGCATTCCCTTCACGGCCGTGCAGCAGGAGCCCGGGGGCCCCAATGAGGACTTGCAGGCCTGGACCGGGCAGACCACCGCCCCGGTCGCCGTTTACGAAAGCGAGGCACCGCGGATCACCTGGCTGGACCAACTCATGCTGGCGGAGCAGCTGGCACCGGGCAAGCCACTGCTGCCGGTGGACCTGGAACAGCGCGCCATGGTGACCGGTCTATGCCGGGAAATTGCCGGGGAACGCGGCCTGGGTTGGAACCGCCGTCTGCAGCTGCTGGCGCCGGCCCTGCGCAGCCCCGAGCCGCCGGAAGCCATGCTCAGGATGGGCGCCAAGTACGGCTGGTCGGAACAGGAGTGTGCCGAGGCCGACCAGCGCGTGGCCGAATGTTTCAAGTACTTTGCTACCCGTCTGCGCATGCAGCAGCGACTGCAGAGCGATTACCTGGTCGGTGCCGAGCTCACGGCAGTAGACCTCTACCTGGCAAATTTCCTCGGCATGTTCAGTCCGCTGCCACCCGACCTCAACCCGATGCCGGACTACCTGCGCGAGATCTACAGCACTGTGGATGAGAGCCTGGAAAGCTGTCTCGAGCCGATTCTGTTCGAACACCGGGATCGCATTTACGAACGCCACATCAGCACGCCACTGGAATTCTAGGAGACAAACATGCTCTCACAACAGGAACTTTCCGATCGCTTCGAGATTCAGGATCTCTGCTACCGCTACGCGCAGATCATCGACGCCAAGGACTTCGATGCCCTGCGCAGCGACGTATTCACCGAGGACGCCCACATCGATTACAGCGTGTTCGGCGGCAGCGTCGGCGGCCTCGAAGAGACCATCGAATTTCTCAAACAGGCGATGACCAACGAGGTATTTCCAGCTCACCAGCACCTCAACGCCAACCTGCAGATTACAGTCGACGGCGATGAGGCCACCGGTCGGGTGATGTGTTTCAATCCCCAGGAGATGGCCCTGGGGGAGGATGGCTCACAGCTCTTCATGCTCGGGCTGTGGTACCTGGACAAGTACCGTCGCACCGATCAGGGCTGGCGTATGTATGAGCGCGTCGAGGAGAAGAGCTGGGTCTTCAATACCCCCGACTTCATGCAGCTATAGGCTGTCCAGGTAAGCCTGGCGCACCTGCTTCTTGAGCACCTTGCCGGTGGCATTTTTAGCCAGTGGCTCCGCCTGCACTGTGACATAGGTGGGGACCTTGTACCCCGCCAGTCGGTCCTTGACCCAGGCCTGCACGTTCGCCTCGTCAATGTCAGATTCACTGTAGAGGGTTACCGCGAGCTCCTCGCCCCAGGAATCATGGGGCACACCGTAGGCGGTCACCTCGATGACATCGGGGTGTTCGAGGATGCAGCTCTCCACCTCCACCGGATAGATGTTTTCGCCACCGCGAATCACCATGTCCTTGATGCGGTCGACGATATAGATAAAGTTGTTTTCATCCACGTAACCCACATCGCCGGTGGCCAGCCAGCCGTCGCGGAAACTCTCGGCACTGGCCTCAGGCAGGTTCCAGTACTCGCGCACGTTGGTGGGACCGCGCACGTAAATTTCACCGCTCTCGCCCCGGGCCAGGTCATGACCTTCCTCGTCCACAGTCTTGATGTCGATGATTGGCGAGATACTGCCGGCGGTACCGCGCAACAGCTTGAAGGCCTCACCGGTGCAACTGGCGCCGGCTGCATTGGTCTCGGTCATACCGTAACCGGTGCCCGGGTAGGAGTCCGGCAACTTCTTGTAGATCAGGTCCGCCAGGTGGGGCGGGGTAGCTGCACCGCCGAGGCCGATTGCAAACAGGGAACTGGTATCGGTTTCATCAAAGTGCGGGGATTCCAGCAGCGCCAGGCTCATTGCCGGAACACCGGTAAAGGTGGTAATGCGCTCGTCCGCAATCAGCTGCAGGGCCTTGTCGACATCCCACTTGTACATAATGGCGGTTTTGCGACCGCCGCGCAGGTTGAGCATGAACACGGCAAAGCAACCGCTGACATGGAACAGGGGTACTACCAGCAGGTTGGAGGGCTCGAAACCCGCACTCATCATCTTGCCGATAGTCTCCGGGTTGGCCATGGCCGATGTGTAGGCATGAAACTCGAAATTGTAGAGGGTCTGGCAGATAGCCCGGTTAGTCGAAGCCGCACCCTTGGGCCTGCCGGTGGTGCCCGAGGTGTACATGATCATCACCAGGTCATCGGCGTCGATATCAAGCGCCGGCATGGCGGCTCCGGCGCCCTCGGTTTGCAGAGCGCTCCAGTTGTGTGCGCCCGCAGGGACCGGTCCGTCGGGCCGCACCACCACGGCCTGCACGCCGATAGCACCGAGGCGTGGCGCAATGTAATCGAGCCGCTGCTGGTCGCAAAACACCAGGCCGGCACCCGCATCAGTCAATCCGTATTCGAGTTCCTCTGCCTGTCCCCAGCTGTTCAGGGGGACGACGACAGCACCGACAGAGACGATGGCCACGTAGGCGATCATCCATTCGGGGTAGTTGCGCATGGCAATGGCCACGCGGTCGCCCTTGCCGACACCGAATTTGTTGACCAGCAGGCTGCCCAGGGCGTCAGCCTCGGCAAAGAAGCGGTTGAAGCTCCACTGTTCGCCTTCGTAGACGATAAATGGCTTGTCGCCGTGAGCACGCCCGGCATCCAGTGCTTCGCGCAGGGTTTGCGGCGCGTTCTTATAGACGCGCAACTCGGTGCCGTTTACCTCGGCAGTTGTTAATTCATGAGACGCACCAGGCTGCAACAGCTGTTCACCTGCCTCGCGCAGGCGGTTGACGATGTCAGTCATGGAAGTAGATCTCTGCTGTGATATCAGGCTGGGGATATTAGCAGCACAGCAGGTACGTGTCGCAGCTACTTACTCCGGATTAGAGTAATTTCTGGTGCGGGTTTAACAATCTGGGCGCCGTCAGGCGACGCGGGAGTTCCCGGTCCAGGATTCCGAGAGGCTGGCCAGGTCCAGGCGCCGCACACACTCGGAAAGACAGCTCTCGAGATCAGCGAGGGCATCTTCGCCCACCTGTGACACATAGTAGTCACGAATTTCCGCCACGGCATCGCCGGAGTCACGCATCAGCTCGATGCCGCACTCAGTGGGGCGGATCTTCTTGGCACGGCGGTCGCTACCGTCGATATCCCGCACGATATAGCCAATACGCTCGAGCTCCTTGAGCATCTTGCCCATGGCCTGCTGCGTCACGTGGGCACGCTCGGCCAACTCGGTGACACGCACGGCGCCGAGGCCGAGGTTGGAAAAGACTGTGGCATGGGAGGACCGGATGAGGGTGTGGCCGCGCCGGTGCAGCACATCCATTACCCGTCGCTCGTAATCCTTGCCAAACTCCAGCAGCAACCGGCTCAGGTTAACCGACAGCCGGCTCGGTTTTATTGCTTGTTCTTCGTTAGTCTCAGTCATGATATCGCCTCATTTCCCGGCTACAGTGCCCCCCGCAAAGTGCCGGTCAATTGCCGAAATTAGCCATCCTGTAACCTAACTTTACATTTGCTTGCAAGGAATTGCCACCACGGGTGACCCGAACGGGTACATCCAGTATGATGCGGCGCTTTTCCGGTTAGTGATTTTGAACCCATGGCGAAGATAATTTCCTGTAATACCAATGGCATACGGGCGGCAGCCCGCAAGGGCTTTTTCGACTGTCTGCCCGGCCAGGAAGCGGATGTTATATGCATCCAGGAAACCAAGGCACAGGTTCACCAGCTCGAGGACGCCCAATTCCGTCCCGCCGGTTATCACTGCTATTACAACGACGCCATAAAAAAGGGCTACAGCGGTACTGCGCTTTACTCACGGGTAAAACCCCGCAAAATCACCACACGCCTGGGCTGGGAGCCCGCGGACGGCGAGGGCCGTTATCTGCAGGCGGATTACGACCGCTTCAGCGTTATTTCACTGTACGTGCCCTCCGGGTCCAGCAGTGACGAGGCGCAGGCCCGCAAGTACCGGTTTATGGACCAGTTCTACGAGCACCTGCGGGCCCTGCGCCGCAAACGCCGGGAGTTTGTCATCTGTGCCGACTGGAATATCTGCCACAAGGAAATTGACCTGAAGAACTGGCGCGCCAACCAGAAGAATTCGGGCTTTCTGCCCGATGAGCGGGCCTGGCTGGATCGCGTGTACGATGAGCTCGGCTATCTCGACTCCTTTCGCCTGGTCAACCAGGAGCCTGACCAGTACACCTGGTGGTCAAACCGGGGCCAGGCCTGGGCCAAGAACGTGGGCTGGCGCCTGGATTACCAGATGATTACCCCGGGGCTGAAGCATCGCACCCGGTCGGCCTCGATTTACACCGCGGAGCGTTTTTCCGACCACGCTCCCCAGATCATGGAGTTTGATTGGGACATTCAGCCCTGATACATTAGCCAGCCTCTTTTCAAGGGTAGTTTTCATGAGTTTGTTCGTTGCCAGCGCCCACGCCCAGGCCGGGGGCCAACCCGCACAGGGTGGGGAAATGTTCCAGATCTTTTTCCTGATCGGGCTCTTCGTCCTGTTCTATTTCATCGCCATCCGGCCCCAGCGCAAGCGCCAGAAAGAACATGCCGACATGGTTTCGGCCCTCAATAAGGGCGACGAGGTAGTCACCACCAGTGGCATCCTGGGCAAAATCAACCGCCTGGAGGACAACTTCGTGGTGCTGCAGGTCAGCGACAATGTGGAGCTCAAATTCCAGCGCAGCTATATCAACGCCGTCTTGCCCAAGGGAACCCTGAAATCCATCTAGGATGGATGTGGCCAGTTTGGACCTGAATTACCCGGCCCGCCTGCCTCTGGCGCAAACACCCACCCCTCTGCAGCTACTCTCGCGGATCAGCGCCGAGTATGGTGGCTCCCACCGTATCTGGGTCAAACGCGATGACCTGACCGGAGCCGCACTGAGTGGCAACAAGCTGCGCAAACTGGAGTTCATTACCGCGCTCGCCCGGGAACAGGGCTGCGACACCCTGATCACCTGCGGCGGCGTGCAGTCCAATCACTGCCGCGCCACGGCCCTGGTGGGCGCGCAGCTGGGATTCAGGGTTCACCTGATTTTGCGCGGTGAAGCGCCTGCCGAGATTGACGGCAATTTGTTGCTCGATCACCTGGCGGGGGCAAACATCAGCCATTACCCGCCTAAGCAGTACGTCAATGAACTCGACGCACTCTTCGAGCATTGGGAGCACCATTACCGGGAGCAGGGGGGCAAGGCCTGGAGCATGCCTACCGGCGCCAGTGACGGCGTCGGCATCTGGGGTTATATCGCCGGCGCTGAGGAACTGGGCGCCGACCTGGCCGCCGAAGGCATTGAATCAGCCCATGTGGTCTGCGCCACCGGCTCCGGCGGCACCCAGGCGGGGCTGACCCTGGGCGCCGCTTTGCACGGGCTGGAGCTGGATGTCTGGGGCATCAATGTCTGTGACGACGAGGCATGGTTCCTCAACAAAGTCGACGAAGACATCGCGGACTGGCACCGTCGCTACTGCCCGGCTGCAGCCTTGCCGGATTACACGGCACGGGTTATCGACGGGTATGTCGGGCCGGGTTACGGCCGCGCCGATCCTGAGATCTTCGAAACCATCGCGATTGCAGCCAGGATGGAAGGCCTGGTACTCGATCCGGTGTACACCGGCAAGGCCTTCCACGGTCTACTTGAGCAAATCCGCCAGGGTCGTTTCGACGATCGTCGGGATATCGTGTTCGTGCACACCGGGGGCATTTACGGTCTGTTTCCCCAGCGAGGGGGCTTTGCCCAGGCTACTCAGGCGTAGCGCCCCAGAGTGGCGTATACCTGGCTGTAGTAGCCACCTCCAAAAATATTGAGGTGGTTGAGGAGGTGGTAGAGGTTGTAGATGGGCGTACGCTCTCGCCAACCCGCCTCGAGCGCCCCTGTAGATTCGTAAGCCTCGTAGAACGCGCCAGCAAACCCGCCAAATAAAAGCGTCATCCCCAGTTCGGCCTCGGGCCAGCCACGGTACACCGCCGGGTCGATCAGGTAAGCCTGCTCATTAGTATCGAACACGACGTTGCCGCGCCAGAGATCGCCATGCAACAGCGCCGGCCCCTGCGCGGGTATCAGCTCGCGCAGCTGTGCGACAACCGACTCCAGCAGGCGCATATCGCCCGGTGTAAGTAATCCCGCATCCCTGGCCAGTCGGCCCTGGAACATAAGGCGCTCACTGGCAAAGAATTCCCAACCGTCTGCAGTCGGCGTGTTTGACTGCGGCGTCGCGCCGCAATAATTATCGGACTCAAAACCGAAATCCGGCTGGGGCAGGGCGTGCATGGCCGCCAGTGACTCGCCGAGCCGGGCCCAGCCCTCACGATTTCCGCTGCCACCGCCCACCCATTCGGTAACCAGTTCCGTATCCGACACCCGCAGTACTTCCGGCGTCAGCACGGTACCGGTTGCGGCCATCGCCGCCAGGCCCTCAGCCTCGGCCTGCAAGGCCTTCTTCCCGACCCGGTCGGCAAGCTTGCGGAAGCCCCTGCGTCCATCGGGCAGCTCTATCTGTTCGAAACCGCTCACCGCCTGTTCAAGCCCCCGTGATCTCGTTATGCTGTGATCATAGCGATATTTGGCGGATGCATGCCATGGCTAACGGCCTGGGCGACAAACTGGTAATAGCAATCTCCTCCCGGGCACTGTTTAACCTGGATGCGAGCCACGAGGTTTACGAGCAACAGGGACTGGAAGCCTATTCACGCTACCAGATCGAGCGCGAGGAAGAGCCGCTGGAGCCCGGGGAAGCGTTTCCAATGGTCCAGAAGCTGTTACGAGTCAACCAACTGCTGGGCGGTGAGCAGCGGGTGGCGGTCATCCTCCTGTCACGCAACAGCGCCGATACCGGCCTGCGCATCTTCAATTCCATCCAGCATTACGACCTGGATATCCAGCGCGCGGCCTTCTGCGGAGGCGAATCGCCGTATCGCTATATTTCTGCCTTCGGTGCGCACCTGTTCCTGTCGACTGAGCCCGATGATGTTCGCCATGCCCTGCAACACGGGGTTGCAGCCGCCAACCTTGTTTCCCGGCGCGGTGGAGCCAGCGACAGCGATCAGCTGCGCTTTGCCTTCGACGGCGATGCGGTCTTGTTTTCCGACGAGGCAGAGCGCGTTTACAAGAGCGAGGGCCTGGAGGCTTTCCAGGACAGCGAGCAGGCCTCTGCAAAACAGCCACTCAGTGGCGGGCCCTTCAAGCCATTCCTGGCAGCACTGCAAAAACTGCAACGAGAATTCCCGGCGACCGAGTCGCCAATCCGCACCGCCCTGGTTACGGCGCGTTCCGCTCCCGCCCACGAGCGTGTGATTCGAACCCTGAGGGCCTGGCAAATACGCATCGACGAATCGATCTTCCTCGGCGGCCTGGACAAGGGCGAGTTCCTGCGAGCCTACCAGGCCGATGTCTTTTTCGACGACCAGGAATCCCACTGCGACGATGCCAGTTCCCACGTGGCAACCGGGCATGTTCCCCATGGAATTGCCAACCAGTAAGGGCCGAACCCAGCTGATTTCTTTATTACTTTTTGGAGTTGGCAATCCGCTTGGTAATGGCTATGCTTTATAAGGAAAATCATCAGATCGCGACGCCAGCCCGTGGAGGCAGCGATGAAATTACAACAACTTCGTTACATCTGGGAAGTTGCGCACCACGAGCTGAATGTCTCCGCGACGGCACAAAGCCTCTACACCTCACAACCTGGCATCAGTAAACAGATCCGCCTGCTGGAAGACGAACTGGGTGTCGAGATTTTCGCCCGCAGCGGCAAGCACCTGACCCATGTGACACCGGCCGGTGAGGCCATACTCAAGACTGCCGGTGAAATCCTGCGCAAGGTTGAAAGCATTAAATCCGTGGCCCAGGAATTCAGCAATGAAAAGAAGGGCAGTCTGTCGCTTGCAACCACGCATACCCAGGCCCGCTACGCACTGCCCGATACCATCAGCACCTTTATCGAGCGTTACCCGGAAGTGTCTCTGCACATGCACCAGGGCACGCCCATGCAAATTTCAGAGATGGCCGCGGACGGGACTGTTGAGTTCGCCATCGCCACCGAGGCGCTGGAGTTATTCAGCGACCTGGTGATGATGCCCTGTTACCGCTGGAACCGGTGCATCCTGGTACCGCGCAATCACCCGCTGACCCAGGTTTCGCAATTGACGCTGGAGGATGTCGCCGAACATCCCATCGTGACCTATGTGTTCGGCTTCACCGGCCGCTCCAAGCTCGATGAGGCATTCATCGAGCAGGGCCTGGTGCCAAAGGTGGTGTTCACTGCCGCCGACGCGGACGTCATCAAGACCTACGTGCGGCTGGGCCTGGGTATCGGCATCGTCGCCCAGATGGCCTACGATGATGACACCGATAGTGACCTGGTCACCCTGGATGCCAGTCACCTGTTTGCCTCCAGTGTCACCAAGATCGGTTGCCGGCGCGGTACCTTCCTGCGCGGCTACATGTATGATTTCATCGAGTTGTTTGCTCCCCACCTGACCCGGGACGTGGTCGAAGCGGCATTCTCCCGCCACAGCAAAGCGGAGCTCGACGACTTGTTTTCACATCTCGACTTACCGACCTATTAAGTAAACAGGAGTTGTAGCTTGGAAATTATCTGCCTGGATATGGAAGGCGTGCTGGTGCCGGAAATATGGATCGAATTCGCCGAACGCACCGGCATCGATGAGCTCCGGGCCACCACCCGGGATATTCCCGACTACGACGTTCTGATGAAGCAGCGTCTGGGCCTGCTCGAACAGCACGGCTTGCGCATAGACGACATCCAGGCGGTCATCGCGGAGATGGCACCGCTGGACGGCGCCGCCGAGTTTATCGACTGGGCACGGCAACAGTTCCAGGTGGTGATCCTGTCGGATACATTTTACGAATTCTCGGCGCCCTTGATGCGGCAGCTGAATTGGCCGACCCTGTTCTGCCACCGCCTGGTGACCGATGCGGAGGGCAGGGTGGTGGACTACAAGTTGCGGCAGCAGGACCCCAAACGAGCCTCGGTCCAGGCCTTTCACAGTCTCAATTACAGGGTCATTGCGGCGGGCGATTCCTATAACGATACCAGCATGCTGGCGGAAGCCGATGTCGGGATTCTTATCCACGCCCCGGACAATGTGATCGCCGAATTCCCCCAGTTCCAGACGGTCGACAACCACGCTGAATTGAAGCAGGCGGTTGCCGCAGCCTCGGAGCGAACAATCAGGCTGTAATAGAGCTGCGGGTCGCTTCCAGGGCCTCAATAAAGCGTCCGACCTTGTCCCAGGTCTCCTGGTACTCCAGCTCCCAGTCGGAATCCGCGACGATCCCGCCACCACCCCAGCAGTGAACCTGGTCCGCCTCGCAGAGCAGGGAACGGATCGTGATATTGCTGTCCATGCGCCCGTCCACGCCGATATAGAACATGGACCCGCAGTAGGCCCGGCGCGGGTCCGGCTCCAGTTCCTCTATGATTTCCATGGCGCGCCGCTTGGGCGCACCGGTAATCGAGCCGCCCGGATAGCTGTCCTGCAACAGGCGGCCGGCATCCCGGTCTGGCAGCAACTCGCCGCTGATCGTGCTGACCAGGTGGTGGACGGTGGCGAAGCTCTCGAGTTCGAACAGGCGATCTACCTGGATACTGCCGGGCACGCAGTTGCGTCCGATGTCATTGCGCAGGAGGTCGACAATCATCAGGTTCTCGGCCCGGTCCTTGAGCGACAGTCGCAATTCGTCCGCGGCCAGTTGATCCGCGGCAGGGTCCTGGTGGCGCGGCCGCGTACCCTTTATCGGCCGGGTCTCAACATGCCTGGCCGCCAGTTTGAGAAAACGCTCGGGCGAGAGGCAGAGAAATTTGCGCTCCGGTCCGCAATTCATGAAGCCGGCGAAATGAGCGCCGGCCAGGGACCGCAGGCGGCAATAGGCTGACCAGGGATCACCCTCGAACCTCGCGCTGAAGCGCTGTGCCAGGTTGACCTGGTAACAGTCACCTGCGCGGATATAGTGCTGGATTCTGCGGAAGGCACGCTGGTAATCGTCACGGTTCATATTGGAGCTGAACGGTTCTGTCAGGTGGAAGGGGGCGGCTTCGCCGCTGGACCTGGCTCCGAGCGGTTCCCGCAGCTGTTGCAACAGTTCGCTGCGACGGTGGTCGGAGAGGGAAGGCAGGGCGGCAAAAGTGCAGCGCTGCAGGACGTGGTCCTGGATCAGGGCCCAGTTGTACAGGTTCACCACCGCACCGGCTTGGGGATCAGCCGCGAGGCGCTGCAGAGGCCGGCCCAGGCCGTAATCGAGGTAGCCGGCCAGGCCGCCACAGAAGGGCAGCTCTTCCCCGGCGGCGGCGAGGCCACCGCAATAACTCGAATGTACTTTAGCTAATTCTCGAAACCAGGCCTCAACATCCTCATAAGTGGTTGAATCTGAACAACTAAAAGACAGGTTCTCGACCGGGTCGCCAGTGATGATGTCGAAGCGGCCGGCGTGGGTGTGGGGATAGCCGGAATCGAGTAAGAGGGCACCCGGCAAATCCCGGACACGGCTAAACAGGCCACAACTGTCCGGCCGGTAGGGGAGTTCTTCGAGGTGAACGGTATCAATTGCCATATATCGTATTTTTATGCGCACTATATTACGCAAAACGTTGTTTGCACCGGCAACATACCGGAGAACTACGTTGCAAACAGTGTCCCCAGATTGACTTTGCAGCGCGTAAACCTTATCGTACGTCGCCGATTGTGACTGGCCGGAATCCTAAGCGCGCCGCCAGTTTCTTGCAAACTTGAGCCTGCTGCCAGGCCGTGATCGTGGCCTGGGGGTTGGTTGTTACCTGAGCATCCTGACAATGAGCACAGACACGGGTTTGGAACCTACACTCAAGAATCCTTTTGCCGAGGAAGAAGACCTGGAATTCGTCGTCCCCGGCCAGATAGCCACCGAGCCCGGCCTCTTCGAGGAGGCCATGCTGGCCGGCTACGAACTGCAGCAAAGACCTCACCGCGCTGCGGGCATCAAGAACATCGAGCGCCAGCACCAGAAAAAGCGCATGACCATCTGGGAGCGCATCGAGGTCCTCACCGACGAAGAACCCACAATACTCTACCAGAACTGGGGCCCCAACCTGGATGGCGCATCACTGGTCACCGCCATTATCCGGGTCAACGGGCGCGACGTGGCCCTGTACGGGCACGATTTCACGGTACGCGCCGGCTCCATGGACGCGACCAACGGTAAAAAACTCGCTCGCCTGTTTGAACTCGCCGCCAAACGCCGGATTCCCCTGGTCGGCCTCAACGACAGTGCCGGAGCCTATATTCCCGCCGGGGTGGGTGGACTGGACGGCTATGCCGATGCCTTTACCGCCCTGCGCAAGATCTCAGGAGTCGTGCCCAGCATCATGTGTATGTTCGGCTTCAATGCCGGCGGCGGGTCCTACCTGCCGCGCCAGGGAAGTTTCCTGATCCAGCCCAATGACACCTTTTTCGGATTGACCGGGCCGGGCGTGGTCAAATCGGTACTGGGCGAAGATGTCACACCGGACGAGCTCGGCGGTCCTGCGGTGCACAGCCAGAGCGGGGTCAACGATTTTGTCGTCCCCGATGAGGTTGCGGCCCTGAAAAAGGTGCGCGAACTGCTCAATTACCTGCCCAGTTACAACGGGGAACTGGCACCACACCAGACCTCTTCAGACCCGATCAGCCGCAAAACCTGGGACATCGACATTCTCCTGAAAAAGGCGTTTAACTCGCCGTCGGGTTTCAATACGCCTATCGATATCTCGATACTCATCCAGCAACTCTGCGACCACGGTGACTTTCTCGAGATCCAGGCAGAGCGCGCCCGTAATACGGTGACCGCGCTGGGGCGCATGGGCGGCAATGTGATTGGCTTTGTCGCCAACAACAGCGCTGTGGCATCCGGGCAGATCGATATCGCCGCGGCCTACAAGAACGCTCGCTTTATCCGCTTCTGCAATCTCTACAACATTCCCGTGATTTTTCTCGAAGATACCACGGGCTTCCTCCCGGGGCGCGAACAGGAAGCCGGCGGCATCGTGCAGGCTGGACGCGCCATGCTGGATTCCATCGTAGACCTGCGCACACCGCGGTTCCTGGTGCTGGTACGCAATGCCTTCGGCGGCGCCTATGCCTCCTATAATAACTACCCGACCGGCGCCGACTTTGTGGTGGCGCTGCCGACCACACGCCTGGCGGTGATGGGCCCCGCCGGGGTTGAGTACGTATACAAGGACGAGCTGAGGGCCATTCGCGGCGCGGTAAAGGGGCGGATCGCGAAAGCCGAAAAACAACAGCTGGATGCCGGGCTCGATGCGGCGCAGGCGCGCGAGGCGGCCGAGGCCGCGGTGGCCGAATGGGTACGCTCCGAGGAAGCGGAGTTGGCAGTGCGTTACGAGCGTGAACTGATGAACCCGAACGAGGCCCTGAGCCTGGGATCGATATCCCAGATCGTGATGCCTTCGGATCTGCGACAGGTACTGGCGGAGAACATGGAGTTTCACCTGCGCCACTACCAGCCCGAGGCGATGACCGGTATTCAGAGGGAGTTCCACTGATGGTGGGTCGCCCGGTACCGAACAAGGAACTGCAAGTGTCGAACGAATACTATCTCAACAATCCCCTGGTGCACCGGGACCGTCGCCTGGGTCGGCGGCCCTCGGCCTGGGTCAACCAGTTCGCCTGTGACCACCTGCGGCCGCTGATCATCTGCCGCGGCCCCATCCGCAAAGAAGCCATGGATGTGTTCGAGGAAATGGGTATCGACCGGTACGGCATCCTCCTGTCGGAGAAGGACTCCATCGTCTATCGCTACGCACTGGCACCTGAACTGCGACAGCTGACCGACCCCGACCGCGTGCACCGAGTGCCTGACTACACGGGAGCGGATAAGGCAGAGCGCGACGCGCGCATCAAGCAGATCATCAGTATCGCCCGGGACAACGGCTACAACGCCATTTTTGCCGGCTACGGTTTCATGGCGGAAGACGAGACCATGGTCGCCGCCCTCGAAGCCGCCGGGCTCAACTTTATCGGACCCTGCTCGAAGACAGTCCACGATGCGGGGCTCAAGGATGAGGCCAAGCGAACCGCCCTGGCCGTGGGTGTGAGCGTTACACCGGGAATCGACAACGGTACCGCCCTGACCCTGCTCAAGAAGCATCCCGATGTGGCGGCCCTCAAGGCCCTGTGCGAAGAGCACGACCTGGCGGTTGACGCGGGCAAGCTCGACGACGCTTCGATCAGCCTTGAGGACAAGGCCGACCTCGTACTGGCAGCTTCCTACGAGAAGCATATAGACCTCTACAGCATCGACGAGCTCTGCGAAGCCCTGACCGAGGCGGTGGAGAAAATGGCCGAGGATTACCCCGAAAACCGCATCCGCCTCAAGGCAATCAGCGGGGGCGGCGGCAAGGGACAGCGTATTCTCGCCATCGGCGAGGCTGGCCGCACACCGGAGATGGTGCGCGAGATCTTCAACGAGGTAAAAACCACGGGTGTCGGCGACAACAAGAACGTGTTGGTGGAGCTGAATATCGAAACCACCCGCCACCAGGAAATCCAGGTGATCGGCAATGGCGAGTGGACCCTGGCCATGGGCGGCCGCGACTGTTCCCTGCAAATGCACGAACAGAAGCTGCTGGAAGTCTCGGTAACCCAGGAATCACTGCAACAGGCGCTGGAAAGTGCACAGGCCGCCGGGCTGGCGGAGGAAGCAAAAGCACTGGAACAGGAGGTCAAGACCCTCAGCGCCATGGAAGACGAGTCCGAGCGCTTCGGTGAGGCGGTGGGCCTGGATTCGGTGTCGACCTTCGAGTGTATCGTCGATCGCGACAAGCACTTCTTCATGGAAATGAACACCCGCATCCAGGTTGAACACCGGGTTACGGAACTGTGCTATGCCCTGAAGTTCAGCAACCCGGACAACGCCGACGAAAGCTTCATCGTCGAATCCCTGGTCGAGGCCATGGTCCTGCTGGCGGCACACGGGCCCAAGCTCCCCAGGCCGGAGCGTATCCCGCGACATAATGACTCGGTGGAAGCCCGCCTCAATGCCACCAACCAGGCACTGCAACCCCACGCCGGCGGCGTCGTCGAGTTCTGGTCGGATGCGACTGAAGGTGAAATTCGCGACGACCAGGGAATCAGCCTGCACAACCCGGACACTGACGTGTTCATGAAATACACCCTGGCGGGTGCCTATGATTCCAATATCGCCCTGTTGTTGACGGTGGGCGAGAGCCGCCTTCAGACTTACGAGAACCTGGCCGAGGTTATTCGCCGTACAACCATGAGCGGCCGGGACCTGGCGACCAACCTGGAGTTTCACTACGGCCTGGTCAACTGGTTTATCGGCAGGAATATCAATGCCCGGCCGACTACCCGTTTCATCGTCCCCTACCTGACGGCGGTGGGCGAGCTCAAGGAGCGGGCCAATAACATCGACCTGGTCTACGCCTATGACCAGATCATGCAGTCGTCCCTGGCGGCTACCGACGAGGCATCGCGGCCCGCCCTGCGCGAGAGCTTTGAGCGCAAGTACTCCCTGCTGCGCAGGCCGCTGGAGAGACTGCTGCTGGAACCGCACTTGTTGTCCGGCTGGCTCAGTATCAACCGGGACAGCTACACGGTGATTGATGACAAGATCTGCTGGAATGAAAATCCTGTGGAGTTGCTCGAAGACACTATCCACTACCTCGACATGGATTATGTGCACGGCCAGCCGGCGGCCCACATGATCTGGAGTCACGACCACGAGTTACTGCAGGCAGCCACGGACTTCTACAAGGAGCTCAACAACCGAGTCGACGCCGAGGATTGGATTGAGCTGCAGACCCTGCTGGCCGAGAAGACTGCACCGAGTGGCTTTGACGAGGGCCTCTGGCAGCAGGTACGTGCCGCCCACGCCGGTTTCCAGAGCGGTATGGATATCATCGCAGTACTCCCCTCGATTGCCAAGGCCAGCGGCTATTACGAACTCTCGGTAAACCCCGATCTGACGATTCATATCCCCGAGCGCCTGACCGATCCTGAGCTGCAGGAACGCATGGCCAAGGTGCTGGTGCCACCACCGGTGGCGAGCTCCGATGAAATCCTGGCGATGAGTGGCGGCATGTACTACTCGCGTGAGACACCGGAGCACCCGCCCTACGTTGAGAAGGGCTCCCATTTCGATGAGGGAGATCCACTCTATATCGTCGAGGTGATGAAGATGTTCAACAAGGTATACGCGCCGTTCTCCGGTACTATCGATGAAGTACTGGTCAGCGACGATGGCCTTATCATCAGCAAGGGCCAGCCCCTGTTCAAGATCACCCCGGACGAGGTGATCGTTCAGGAGTCGCCGGAGGCTGTGCGCGCACGCCGCCGGCAGGCCACTGACGAATTCCTCGCACAGGTTTCCTGAGGTAATAAATGATTACAGCACTCGATCACATCGCCATCGCCGTTCCCGATTTCGAGAAGGCGATCAAGCGCTTCATGGAAGACTTCGGCCTGCCTTTCGAAGGTACCGAAGATGTGGAAGCGGCAAAGACCTCCACGGCGTTCTTTCCGCTGCCGCCCACCAATATCGAACTTGTACATCCGCTGCGCGGGGAGGGCCCGATTGCCACCTACCTGGAAAAGCGCGGCGGCGGTATGCACCACCTGTGCTTTCGCTCCGACAATATCGAGGAGGATATCGCGCGACTCAAGGAAAAGGGCTACCAGTTCCTGGCCGACGAACCGAGCCCCGGGGCCCACGGCTCGAGGGTGATCTTCATCCACCCGAAAAGCTGCGACGGTGTGCTGATCGAGATTAATCAGCCGGGTGACAGCCCTGAGCCCGGAGAAAGCCATGAGTGACAATATCTACGACAAGGGCGGGGCCAACCCGGAGGCCTGGAAAGAGACCGCAACCAGGCAGATGAAGGGGAAAAGCCCCGACGAGCTGACCTGGGAAACACCCGAAGGGATACCCGTCAAGCCGCTCTACACGGCTGCAGATACCGCCGACCTTGAGTACACCGATACCATGCCGGGTATGTCGCCCTATATCCGCGGGCCCCAGGCCACCATGTACGCGGGCCGGCCCTGGACGATTCGGCAGTACGCCGGCTTTTCGACGGCAGAGGCATCGAACGCCTTCTATCGCAAGTCGCTGGCTGCAGGCGGGCAGGGGATTTCGGTGGCATTTGATCTGGCCACCCACCGCGGCTATGACTCGGATCACCCGCGGGTGACCGGCGACGTGGGCAAAGCCGGGGTCGCCGTGGATTCCATCGAGGACATGAAGATCCTGTTTGACGGAATCCCGCTGGACAAGGTGTCGGTCTCGATGACCATGAATGGCGCCGTATTGCCGGTGCTGGCTGGCTATATTGTCGCTGCCGAGGAGCAGGGAGTCAGCCAGGAGCAGCTGGCAGGCACCATCCAGAACGACATTCTCAAGGAGTTCATGGTTCGCAATACCTACATTTACCCACCGGCACCGAGCATGAAAATTATCGGCGACATCATCGCCTACTGCTCGGAGCAGATGCCCAGGTTCAACACCATCTCCATTTCCGGTTACCACATCCAGGAAGCCGGTGCTAACGCGGCCCTGGAACTGGCCTACACCCTGGCCGATGGCAAGGAATACATTCGCACCGCGATCGCCGCTGGGCTGGACATCGACCAGTTCGCGCCGAGGCTGTCCTTCTTCTGGGGGATCGGCATGAACTTTTACATGGAGATTGCCAAGATGCGTGCGGCGCGCCTGCTCTGGGCACGGATCGTCGGCGAATTCGATCCGCAGAACCCCAAGAGCTCGATGTTGCGCACCCACAGCCAGACCTCGGGCTGGTCGCTGACCGAACAGGATCCCTACAACAACGTGGTGCGGACCACCATCGAGGCCCTGGCCGCCGTCTTCGGCGGAACCCAGTCACTGCACACCAATGCCCTGGACGAGGCCATCGCCCTGCCGACGGAATTCTCGGCACGTATCGCCCGTAATACCCAGCTCATCATCCAGGAAGAGTCCGGTATCACCAATGTGGTGGATCCCTGGGGCGGCTCCTACATGATGGAGAGCCTGACCCAGGACATCGCCGACAAGGCCTGGGAACTGATCGAGGAAATCGAGGAGCAGGGTGGCATGGCCAAGGCCATCGAAACCGGCCTGCCCAAGTTACGCATCGAGGAAGCCGCCGCGAAGAAGCAGGCCCGCATCGATCGCGGCGATGATGTGATTGTCGGGGTAAACAAATATACTCTGGATCAAGAGGAAGAGGTTGAGATCCTCGAAATCGACAATGAAGCGGTGCGCGAAGCGCAGCTGGCACGACTGGCGGACATCCGCTCCAGCCGCGACCAGGCCGCTGTCGATGACATACTGGAGCAAATCTACCAGTGTGCGCACACCGGGGAGGGCAACCTCCTGGCCCTGTCTATTGAGGCCACCCGGCGCCGCGCGACGGTAGGGGAGATCTCGGACGCCATGGAGAAAGAGTTCGGCCGCTTCAATGCCCAGGCCCAGACTGTATCCGGGGTTTACGGCGCTGCCTTCGAAGGGGATTCCAACTGGCAAAGTATCTCCGGCGATATCCAGGGCTTCACCGAAAAACACGGCCGCCGGCCGCGTATGCTGGTCTGCAAAATGGGCCAGGACGGGCACGACCGCGGTGCCAAGGTGGTCGCGACTGCGTTTGCCGATGTGGGCTTCGACATCGATCTTTCACCCATGTTTTCAACACCGGAAGAAGTGGCCCGACAGGCTATAGAGAACGATGTGCACGCAGTAGGCGCTTCATCCCTGGCCGCGGGACACAAAACCCTGGTACCGCAGTTGATCGAAGAGTTGCGCAAGCAGGGCGCGGAGGACGTGGTGGTTATCGCCGGTGGCGTGATACCACGGCAGGACTACGATGAGCTCTACAGTGCCGGCGTGAAATGCATATTCGGTCCCGGCACACCCATCCCGGAAGCAGCGCGCGAAGTGCTGCAGGCTATCAACGAAGCCGCGGGTGCCTGATTTCGAGACGGCAGCACTGCGCAGTGGTGATCGCCGGGCCCTGGCCAAGGCGATTACCCTGGTCGAGAGCACGCTCGATGAGCACCGCGAATCCGCCCAGCAGGTACTCGAGGAGATTCTGCCCGATACCGGCAACAGTATTCGCATCGGCATAACCGGTATACCCGGTGTGGGAAAGTCCACCTTTATCGAGGCCTTCGGTCTGCACCTGATCGAGCAGGGCAAGCGCGTTGCCGTGCTGGCAGTGGATCCGAGTTCGCCGATCGCAGGCGGCTCAATCCTCGGCGACAAGACGCGCATGGAGGAACTCTCCCGCAGGGACGAGGCCTTCATCCGCCCCTCACCCGCGTCAGGTGCGCTCGGCGGCGTAGCCCAGAAAACCCGCGAAACCATGCTCCTGTGTGAAGCCGCCGGCTACGATGTCATCCTTGTCGAAACGGTTGGCGTCGGACAGTCGGAGTACCAGGTCGCCGGCATGGTCGACTTTTTTATGGTGCTGATGCTGCCCAATGCCGGTGATGAGCTGCAGGGCATCAAAAAGGGCATCATGGAACTCGCCGACGCCCTGGTGATCAACAAGGCAGACGGGGAAAGTGTCAATCTCGCCACAATGACCCGCAAGCACTATACCGCGGCGATGACGCTGTTACGGCATTCCCTGCACTGGGCGCCCCAGGTCATGACCTGTTCGGCCCTTGAGCGCAGCAACATCGATGCAGTCTGGAACATGGTGCTCGAGTTCCGGGACAAGGCCGAGTCAGAAGGCGCCTTCACGGCCAAACGCGAGCGCCAGGCAAGGGACTGGATGCATCAGCTGGTCAACGAGATGTTGCAGTTGCGGCTGACTGGCAATGCGAAGGCACGCAAGCTGTTGCCCGAGCTGGAGCAGCAGGTGGTCGCACAGCAGATAACACCTTACACGGCAGCCCGCCGTATTATCGACTGCCTCTAGTGGTGGCAGATGCGCTTCTACCCACTGGAAAAGCTCATCAACCTGGAAGACGGCTACCGGCGCGAGTTTCGAATCGACTACCACCGGCTGCTGCTGATCCAGCACGCCGGCGAATGCTACCTGATTGAAGCCCTTTGTCCCCACCAGGAGCACCCCTTGCTGGAAGCCTGGATCGAAGACGGCGAAATTCTCTGCCCCCTGCACGGTTACCGTTTTTCCCTGCTGACCGGCCGTCTGATAAACACCGACAGGGATGACTGCCGGCCGATGCGCGTCTGGCCGTTGGTTTACGAGGGTGCGGAGATCGGCGTGGTCTGGGAAGAGAACGAGCTATAGCCTGACCAGGTCTTACAGCCTCAGCAAGCGCAGCCTGGGGTCGACTTCGCCCCAGCGCCAGAGGGCGTCGAACTGCTCGATGAATCGCTTGGCCGAGGCCCGTGAATCCGGTTCATAAAAACCGGGCCGACCCCGCTCATCGGGTTTGTAGACAGTCCCGTTGTTGTCCCGCAGCACGAAGCTGGCATCGGGCAGCTCCGGGTGTTCGTCCAGCACGCGGATACTGATCGTGGATGACAGGCGCCGCACCAGCGAGAGTAACTGGTGCCCCTGTTTCACCATGGGCTTGGCGTCATTGATAAGAATGCGAACCTCGCTGTGCCGACCGCGCTTCGCCAGGTTGGTGATTGCCGAGGCCATCTCCCGGTTATCGAATACCTCGCGATCGAGTTCGGCGCTGTAAATGCGGATGCTGCGCCGGGCTGTTTTGGCCAGCTCCAGGGCCAGGGTGGCAAAGGGCTCGGGATAGCGGACACCGGTAATAAACTCGTCGGCGCCCTGGAAGTCGATGTGCAGTTCCATCGCCGCGTGGGGGATACCCGCTTCCTCGAACTCATCGCCGAAGGTCTGGAATCCCGCGTCCAGATAAAAATCCAGGGCATGAGTCTGTGCATGCAGATAAAGCCGACCGACACCGTTGTGGCGTGCATGTTGAATCATATAGTCCAGCAGTTGCCGTCCGAGCCCCTTGCCCCGGTGCTCTCGCAGTACCGCCATACGACCGACCTTGCCATCGGGCAACAGCCTTCCACAGGCAAGTGCTATCGTGTTCCGGCTGACCAGGAAGTGCGTGGCCGTGTCGTCGTGGTCATCCCATTCGATCTCGCGAGGTACCTTCTGCTCCTCGATAAAAACCTTGTCGCGAATGCTGCGCAGGGTTTCCCGCTGCAGGTTCCAACTCACGACTTCTATCTGGATGGAGTCATCCGCCATCGATACATCCCAGTTCGCAAAGGCGCAAGATTAACCCACGATCCTCTTCACTGCACTGGACCAGGGTCACGGTTTCGCCACCGCACAAACGTGCCAGCAAATCGCGTGATTCGCCGGCTGCGGGCAGCGACTGGCCGTTGGCAAATACACACAGACTCGCACCACGGTCGCTCCAGGCAACGCGCGCCGCCGGGTCCAGGCGAAACTGGTCGGGTAGGGAAGCCGTTTCCAGGTCCAGGGCTGGCAAGTCCTCGTAGCGGGGTTCGGTCAACAGTTCGCCGAACCAGTTGTCTTCGATCGTATTGGTATCGACAGCCTCGCGCAGGAGGTCGAGCGCTTGTCGGTAGCTGCTCCGATCGATCTCTCCGGGTGCGCCGGCAGAGAGGTTTTCGGGGTCGCGATAGAATGCCTCGGGCTCCATGTTCTCCAGCAACGCGTCGAGCCAGCGCGACAGCATGTCGTTGAGCCGCGGGGCCCGCAGGCCGATGGAATAGGTGGTGCACTCGCCGACGGCGGTACCCCAGTGGGCTACCCGTGGCGGCACATAGAGAATATCGCCGGGCTCCAGCAGGTATTCCGCCTGTTGCTGAAAATCGGCCAGTATGCGCAGCTCCGGGTGTGGGAGCAGCGCCTCCTCATCGCTGCAGTACTGGCCCAGTTGCCAGCGTCGACGGCCACTGCCCTGTAACAGGAAAACATCGTAGTTATCGTAGTGAGGCCCGACACCGCCACCGTCTGTGGCATAGCTGACCATGATGTCATCGATGCGCCAGCTGGGCAGGAAATCGACAAGCCTGCGTAGTTCCGCAACTGCCGGTACGTGGTGGTCCACGGACTGTACCAGCAGGGTCCAGGGATCAGTTCCGCGGAAGCTGTGATCATCGAAGGGGCCGTTGTCGAGTTCCCAGTTGGCGCCTCTCCGGGTGATAAGCCGCGCCTCGACATCTTCCTCCAGGGCCAGGCCGGCCAGCTCTTCGGCGGGAAGCAGGTCGGTGAAGCCAGGCAGGGCAGCGGGGATAAGTAGCGGACAGCGCTGCCAGTAGCGACCGAGAAAGTCAGCCGCGTCGAAGTTGGCCAGGGCGGTCAAATCTTGCCGGCCTGTTCCGCCGCATTACCGGTGTAAGAATGTGGAGTAAGTTCCAGCAGTGAGCGCCTTGCCTCATCGGGTAGTTCAAGACTCTCGACAAAAGCCAGGATGGTTTCGCGGTTCATGTCCTGGCCCCGGGTCAGTTTCTTGAGCTTTTCATAGGGCTGCTCGATGCCATAGCGGCGCATCACTGTCTGAATCGCCTCGGCCAGTACTTCCCAGCTATTGTCCAGGTCCTGGGCAAGACGCTCCGCGTCAAGCTCCAGCTTACCAATGCCTCTGATGCTGGACTGGTAAGCGATGAGACTATAGGCGAAACCCACACCCATATTGCGCAGCACGGTGGAGTCAGTCAGGTCCCGCTGCCAGCGGGAAACCGGAAGCTTCGCCGCCAGGTGGGAAAAAATTGCGTTAGCCAGGCCGAGGTTCCCCTCCGAGTTCTCGAAGTCGATGGGATTGACCTTGTGCGGCATGGTGGAAGACCCCACCTCGCCGGCGACGGTTTTCTGCCGAAAGTAACCCAGTGAAATATAAGCCCAGATATCGCGGTTGAAGTCGACCAGGATCGTGTTGATGCGACCCATGACATCGAACAGCTCCGCCATGTAGTCGTGGGGCTCGATCTGGGTAGTGTAGGGGTTCCAGTGCAATCCAAGATCGCTGACAAACTGCTCGGAGTGGGCCTCCCAGTCCACCTCGGGATAGGCGCACAGGTGGGCGTTGTAGTTGCCCACTGCGCCATTGATCTTGCCAAGGTATTCGATGCCTCGCAGGGCATCGCGCTGGCGTTGCAGTCGCGCCACCACGTTGGCCACCTCCTTGCCCATGGTGGTCGGACTGGCGGTCTGCCCATGAGTGCGTGACAGCATCGCGACATCGGCGTGTTCATGCGCCAGGGCAGCGAGCTGTTCGATCAGGTCGGTGAGTACCGGCAGGACAACCTGGCCGACTCCGTCGCGCAGCATCAGGGCATGTGCGAGGTTGTTGATGTCCTCGGAGGTACAGGCAAAATGTACAAACTCGGAAACAGCCTCCAGTTCGCTGTTACCGGCAAACTTTTCCTTGATGAAATACTCTACCGCCTTCACGTCGTGGTTGGTGGTCGCCTCGATGGCTTTAATGCGTGCGGCATCGGACTCACCGAAGTCGCTGGCTATCGATCCCAGCAGGGTGTCGGCTTCTTCGCTGAAATTCGGCACCTCGGGAATTCCGGCGTGAACGGACAGGGCCTGCAGCCAGCAAACCTCTACCAGTACGCGCCTTTGCATCAGGCCGTATTCGCTGAAGATGCCTCGCAGCGCCGCGCTCTTGTTACCGTAGCGCCCATCGATCGGGGAAACAGCCGTGAGGCCGGATAAGTCCATCCATCAACTCCAGAATAACAGCGCGAAAGCTGACAATTTTACACGGAACCCAGTTGCCGCGACAGGTTTTGCGCTACAGCCAGCATGCGCTTGCGCTGCCACACGAGTTTCCAGCGACGCCCACCCAGCTGGCGCCAGAGGTGGGCCGAGCGAATCCCGGCCAGCAACAAGGCGCGGATCATGTCCGCGTTATTGGGATTTTGCAGCTGTTGCATACTGCCGGTGACCTTGAGGCGAAATTTGAAGGTTGAAATAGTGTCCTGGTAGATGCCGGAGATACTGTGGCACACCTCCTGCACATGGTTGGCAAAGTACTCCCGCTTGAAGCGCGCGTGTTCGAGCCGCGAGCGCACCACCGAAACCATGTCCCCACTCTGGGCGAACTTGCGTTCGAGGTAGAGAATTCCGAAAACGTAACGCACCATGTCGCGGCCGTCCGGCTGTTCCTGGTTGGCGAGCATGGCAGCGAGGTTGTGCAGCCCGAGCTTGATCTCCGCCACGCCACCATAGACCTCGGCGGTATCCGCCGGCTCGAATTCGAACAGGCTGTTGATCATCGGTGTCAGGAATTCCTCGGGGTAGGTACCGGTGCGGGATATCTGGTCAACCAGGCGCGCGGCCTGGACCACGCCGGCCAGGGCCAGCACCTGTTCCTCCGTGCGACTCACTCCGCCGCCTCGATAATGCCGCCACCCAGGCAGCGGTCGTCCTGGTAGAAAACCACTGACTGCCCGGGCGTTATCGCCCGCTGGCTCTCACTGAATTCAACCCTGTGGCCACCCTCGCAGGCCAGCAGCCTGCAGGGCTGATCGGGCTGGCGGTACCGGGTCTTGGCCTGGCAATCCAGAGGCAGGGAAGGTGGCTCGCCGGCAACCCAGTGGATGTCGCCGAGCAGCAGGGCGGACTTGAACAGGGCGGGATGATCGTTGCCCTGGGCTACCAACAGCACATTGCTGTCGAGATCCTTGTCGACTACGTACCAGGGTTCTGCACCGGCATCGGCACGGCCGCCTATGCCGAGACCCTGTCGCTGGCCGATGGTGTGGTACATGAGACCCTGGTGTTGACCCAGTTCCCGACCCTCCAGGTCACAAATAGAACCGGGCTGGGCGGGCAAGTACTGCTGCAGGAAGTCCTTGAAACGGCGCTCGCCGATGAAGCAGATACCGGTGCTGTCTTTCTTGTTGTGGGTTTCCAGGCCCCGTTCTGCTGCCAGGCGCCGTACCTCCGGTTTCTCCAGCTCCCCCAGGGGGAACAGGCTGTGCTGGAGTTCACTGTGACCGACAGCGTGCAGGAAATAACTCTGGTCCTTGTTGTGATCCAGGCCCTTGAGCAGGGCAGCCTTGCCCCCGAACGCTCCGCGGCGCGCATAGTGGCCAGTGGCAATCATGTCCGCGCCGAGCGTAAGAGCATACTCGAGGAATGCCTTGAACTTGATCTCCCGGTTACAGAGGATATCCGGGTTGGGAGTGCGACCGGCACGGTACTCGGCGAGAAAGTGTTCGAACACATTGTCCCAGTACTCGGCGGCGAAATTGGCACCGTGCAGCTTGATGCCGAGCTTGTCGGCTACGCCTTGTGCATCGGCCAGGTCCTCGATGGCCGTGCAGTACTCGGTACCGTCATCCTCTTCCCAGTTCTTCATGAACAGGCCTTCCACAGCGTAGCCCTGCTCTAGCAAGAGCAGTGCCGCGACAGAGGAGTCCACACCACCGGACATCCCCACGATCACCTTGGTGGAAGAGGGTGTATTCATTCAGGCGTTGTAAATAAAATCCAGGGGCCATCGGTGCCCGCGCCGATACTGCTCGACGGCGCCCAGCACCAAGGGGCTGCGCATTTTACCAGACTCTGCCAGCATTTCCTCATAGCTCAGCCATAGACAGCGCAGGATTCCCGCATCGAGCTCAAAATTCGCCTCTTCGCGTAGTGGCCGGCCGAAAAACGTGGTCCTGTGATAGGTAACACCATTGCCGGGTGAGGTGTACAGGGCCAGGCCGACGAGTCCGAGAAGCTCGACATGCCAGCCGGTTTCCTCGAGGGTTTCACGCTGTGCCGCTTCGAGCAGGCTTTCGCCGTGGTCGAGATGGCCCGCCGGCTGGTTATAGACCAGCGCGCCGTCAGCTTCCTCCTCCACCAGCAGGAAATGGCCGTCGCGTTCGATAACAGTGGCGACGGTGACGTGTGCGTACCAGTCAGTCATGGCGGCGTATTCTACCTTGTCTGGGCATGTTGATTTCGAGTCTGCGGTGTTCACCGGGGGCCAGGTCCTGCAGGGACCAGTCGCCCACGGCGTAACGCACGAGCCTCAGGGTAGGGTGACCGACAGCCGCTGTCATTCGGCGTACCTGCCGATTGCGGCCCTCGCGAATCTGTAACTCCAGCCAGGCGACAGGCTGCTTGCTGCGCTGCCTGATCGGAGGATCCCGGGGCCACAATGCCTCGGGTTCCGCCATGAGTCTGGCCCGGGCCGGTCGGGTCTTGCCGTCTTTCAGCTCCAGCCCCTGGCGTAACTCCTGCAGTACCGGCTCTGCCGGTATTCCCTCTACCTGCACCCAATAGGTTTTCCAGGTTTTTCGGGCCGGTGCGGTGATCTGCTGTTGCAGGCGCCCATCGTCGGTCAGCAGCAGCAAGCCCTCGGAATCGTAGTCCAGGCGCCCGGCGACACGAAACCCCGGCGCCTCAAGCCAGTCTGCCAGGGTGGCCCGGCCCTCACTGTCGGTGAACTGGCTGAGTACCTGGTACGGCTTGTTGAACAGAATCAGTGCGGCCACGGGAAACTCATCTGGATACGCTAGCATTGGGGCTGAAAATCAAGCCAATCCGGGGATCAGGTGCTATAATGCGCGCCGTTTTCAACCCCCTCAAATGCATACGGAGCAGTTTATGGGTTACAAGCACATCAAGGTACCTTCCCAGGGTGAAAAGATCACCGTCAACGACGATTACTCCATCGATGTACCCGACAACCCCATTATCCCGTTTATCGAGGGTGATGGTATCGGGGTAGACATCAGCCCGGTCATGCTGGATGTGGTCAATGCGGCCGTTGAAAAGGCCTACGGTGGCCAGAAGAGCATCTCCTGGATGGAAATCTACACCGGCGAGAAGGCTGCAGAACTCTATGATGGCGACTGGTTCCCGGAAGAGACCCTGGACGCTATCCGTGAATACTCCGTGGCCATCAAGGGCCCGCTCACCACGCCGGTCGGCGGCGGCTTTCGCTCTCTGAACGTCGCCCTGCGCCAGGAGATGGACCTCTACGTCTGCCAGCGCCCGGTGCGCTGGTTTGAAGGTGTTCCCTCACCGGTACGTGAACCGCAGAAGTGCAACATGGTGATCTTCCGCGAAAACTCCGAAGACATCTACGCCGGAATCGAATACCAGGCCGGTACCCCTGAAGCCCAGAAGGTTGTGGACTTCATTACCCAGGAAATGGGCGCAACCAAGATGCGTTTCACCGAGGGCGTCGGCATCGGCATCAAGCCCGTATCCGAGGAAGGCACCAAGCGCCTGGTTCGCAAGGCGATCCAGTACGCCATCGACCAGGACCTGCCCAGCGTAACCCTGGTGCACAAGGGCAACATCATGAAGTTCACCGAGGGCGCTTTCCGCGACTGGGGCTACGAGCTGGCGATGGAAGAGTTTGGCGGCGAGCTGCTGGACGGCGGTCCCTGGGTGTCGATCAAGAACCCGAAGAGCGGCAACGAGATCATCATCAAGGATGTCATTGCTGACGCCATGCTGCAGCAGATCCTGACCCGCCCGGCGGAGTACAGCGTGGTCGCCACCATGAATCTCAACGGTGATTACCTCTCCGACGCCCTGGCTGCCCAGGTCGGTGGTATCGGTATCGCACCGGGCGCCAACCTGAGCGACACCATCGCCCTGTTCGAGGCCACTCACGGTACCGCACCCAAGTACGCCGGCCAGGACAAGGTCAACCCGGGCTCTTTGATCCTTTCCGCGGAGATGATGCTCCGGCACATGGGCTGGAACGAAGCCGCCGACCTGATCATTGACGGTATGAACGGGGCCATCCAGGCCAAGACAGTGACCTACGACTTCGAGCGCCTGATGGACGGTGCGACCCTGGTCAGCTGTTCCGACTTCGGTAAGGCGATCATCAGCAATATGTGACCTACATGGATGTAGGTCGATCGCGGAGGCAGGGATGCCGAGAGCGATCAGCCTGAATCCACTGCGGAAACTGATTGGAAAGCCGGCAACTTGCCGGCTTTTTTTATGTCCAAGGACGGACGGTATGCCGCGAGAGCCATGGATGGCGGGAGCGGCGCCATGTCCAAGGTATTCCGGTATAATGACCCGTATGGCTGATATGTACGTAACTAACAGCATGAGAATGATGTCTGACCAGGACTCCGGCGGAGACGAACACCTGGACGGCGACCTGGCTGTACAGGAGGCGAAACCCAAGCTCAAGAAACCGCCCCTGTACAAGGTCGTTTTGCTGAACGATGACTACACGCCGATGGAATTCGTGGTAGAAGTCCTGGAAATTTTCTTCCGCATGAACCGGGAGCAGGCGACCCATGTCATGCTGACGGTCCATACTCAGGGTAAAGGTGTGTGCGGGATCTACACCCGGGACATCGCCGAAACCAAGATGATGCAAGTCAATCAATACTCCAGAGAACACCAACATCCGTTACTCTGTGAAGTGGAAGCCTCGGATGGATGAGTGGAGAGCCTGACAGATGCTGAATAAAGACCTGGAAACCACGCTCAATGACGCCTTTCGCGGCGCCCAGTCCAAGCGACACGAGTTTATGACCGTGGAGCACCTGCTGCTGGCGCTGCTGGACAATGTCGATGCGGTACGGGTCCTCAAAGCCTGTGGCGGCGACCTGGGCGGTCTGCGCGGCGAACTGACAGAGTTTGTGGATGCCACCACGCCACTGATCCCCGAGGACGAAGAAGAGCGCGAAACCCAGCCGACCCTCGGTTTCCAGCGTGTCATCCAGCGTGCTGCGTTCCACGTTCAATCCTCCGGCAAGGCCGAGGTCACCGGCGCCAATGTACTGGTGGCTATTTTCAGCGAACAGGAAAGCCAGGCCGTCTACTTCCTCAAGATGCAGAATATCGCGCGACTCGACGTGGTGAACTTCATCACCCACGGCATCTCCAAAGTGGGAGACGACGGTGAGGCAGATCCGGAACGCGGCGTTGACGAAGAGGCCCTGGGTGAAGAGGGCGAAGCCAGCCCCCTGGACAGTTTTGCCACCAACCTGAACGACGAGGCAGCGGAAGGGCGTATCGATCCGCTGATCGGTCGGTTGCAGGAGGTGGAGCGGGTTTCCCAGATCCTCTCCCGTCGACGCAAGAACAACCCCCTGCTGGTGGGCGAATCCGGTGTCGGCAAGACCGCCATCGCCGAGGGCCTGGCCAAGCTGATCGTCGACGGCGAGGTGCCCGATGTGCTCAAGGAGAGCGTGGTCTACGCGCTGGATATGGGTTCGCTGCTGGCGGGAACCAAATACCGCGGCGATTTTGAGAAGCGCCTGAAGGCCCTGCTCAAAGAGCTGCGCGAACGCGAAGGTGCAATTCTCTTCATCGACGAGATCCACACCATTATTGGCGCCGGCGCTGCCTCAGGGGGCGTGATGGACGCCTCCAACCTGCTCAAGCCCATGCTGGCCTCGGGCAAGTTGCGCTGCATTGGCTCCACCACTTTCCAGGAATACCGCGGCATTTTCGACAAGGATCGCGCCCTGAGCCGGCGCTTCCAGAAAATCGATGTGCTGGAACCCAGTGCCGAGGATACCTTCCACATCCTCAAGGGACTCAAGAGCCGCTTCGAGGAACATCACGGGCTGCGCTACACCAACAAGGCCCTGAAAGCGGCAGCGGATCTGTCAGAGCGCTACATCACCGACCGTTTCCTGCCGGACAAGGCTATCGATGTCATCGACGAGGCAGGAGCCTTCCAGCAACTGCAGCCGCCCTCCAAGCGCAAAAAGGTTATCGGCGTGCACGATGTGGAGGCCGTGGTGGCCAAGATTGCCCGCATCCCGCCGAAATCCGTCAGCGCCTCCGATAAAGAGGCACTGCAGAAACTGGAGGGGAGTCTGCAAATGGTGGTCTTTGGCCAGGACAAGGCCATCACCAGTCTCGCCACGGCCATAAAGCTGGCGCGGGCGGGTCTCAAGCAGACTGAAAAGCCGATCGGCTCGTTTCTCTTTGCCGGCCCCACCGGGGTGGGCAAGACCGAGGTCAGCCGCCAGTTGGCGCGTGTGCTCGGACTGGAACTGGTGCGCTTCGATATGTCTGAGTACATGGAACGGCATACAGTGTCGCGGCTGATCGGCGCACCGCCCGGCTATGTCGGCTTCGACCAGGGCGGGCTGCTGACTGACGCCGTCACCAAGAATCCCCATTCGGTGGTACTGCTGGATGAAGTCGAAAAGGCGCACCCGGAAGTCTTCAACCTGCTGCTGCAGGTGATGGATCACGGCTCCCTCACTGACAACAACGGGCGCCGCGCCGATTTCCGCAATGTCATCCTGATCATGACTACCAATGCGGGGGCGGAAAATATCAGCCGCCGCAGCATCGGCTTTATCGAGCAGGATCACAGCACCGACGGCCTGGAAGCCATCAACCGGATGTTTACGCCGGAGTTCCGCAACCGCCTCGATGCCATCATCCAGTTCGATGCCCTCGATACGGAAGTCATACTCACCGTGGTGGACAAGTTCCTGACCGAGTTGCAGTCCCAGCTGGACGAAAAGCGGGTATTGCTGGACGTGGATGAAGACGCGCGCCGTTGGCTGGTGGAAAAAGGCTACGATGTCAGCATGGGCGCACGTCCCATGGAGCGCATTATCCAGGAGCACATCAAGAAGCCGCTGGCGGAGATGGTGTTGTTCGGGGACCTGTCCAGGAACGGCGGTACCGCCCTGGTGAGACTGGACAAGTCGGCTGACGCGCTGGTGGTGGAAGCTGAGGCCGTGGAGGCCGAGACCGCTGAGGTAGAGTAGGGCGGCTCTCAGCGCGCCCGGTAAGTGATACGGCCCTTGGTCAGGTCATAGGGGGTCAGTTCCACACGAACCTTGTCGCCGGTGAGGATGCGAATGTAGTTCTTGCGCATCTTGCCGGAGATATGTGCAGTAACAACGTGACCATTTTCCAGTTGAACGCGGAAGGTCGTGTTGGGAAGTGTATCGATCACTTCGCCTTCCATTTCAATCTGATCTTCTTTTGCCATACAGGCCTCTCACTGAAAACAGGCGCGCATTTTGCCCTAAAATCGCAGTGAGTGCTACAGCAATTCTACCCAGTTGCCGTTGACATAGAGTTCCAGCGGACGGTACTGGATTTTGTAGGCCATTTTCTGGCATTGCTTGATCCAGTAACCCAGGTAGAGGTAGTCCAGGCCCAGCTCCCGACTCTTCTCGATCTGCCAGAGAACCGCAAATTTACCCAGGCTGCGTTCCTGCAGGAGCGGCTCGTAGAAGGTGTAGATCGCAGACAGGCCGTCGTCGAGCTGGTCGGCGACCGCAACCCCCACCAGCTCCTCGTCCAGCCGCATTTCGAAAAAGCGTGTTACGCCCCACTCGTCGCTCAGGAAAGACTGGTACTGCTCCCGTGAGGGCGGATACATATCCCCATCCCGGTGACGCGCCTCGATGTAGCGGCGATAGAGTTGAAAATAGGCTTCGTCGTGAATGTCTTCGACCTGCAGTATTTCGAGGTCGCTGTTCTGCTTCCAGGTGCGCTTCTGGCTGCGTCGCATCTCGAATTTGTCTATGCGTACCCTGGCGGGTATGCAGGCGCTGCAGCTGCCGCAATTGGGACGGTAGAGATGGGAGCCGGAACGGCGGAAGCCGAGCAGTGACAGCTGGCTGTAGAGAGTGCTGTCCATGGGCGTGCGCGGGTCGACGAACAGTGTAGTCGCCTCTTGTTCCGACAGGTAGCTGCAGCTGTGGGGGTAGGTAGTGTAAACCTTGAGATCCCGTAGCGAGGAAGTCACAGCAACTCCCCCGACCCAAGCTCCAGCGACCATTTACCGCCTGTTCCTTCCACGGCACCAGTGTGCGCAAGGAATTGTTCAAAGTCCAGTCGGGGTATATTTCTGGCGCCCATGGAGTTGAGGTGGGTGCTCTCCACCTGGCAATCGATGACTTCCAGCCGCTGTTCGCGCATCAGTTGCACCAGCGCAACCAGGGCGATCTTGGAGGCATCGCTGGCACGGCTGAACATGGACTCGCCAAAAAACACCTTGCCCAGTGCGACGCCGTATAGACCGCCCAGCAACTGCCGATGTTCGTCCCAGACTTCAATCGAATGGGCATAACCGCAGCGGTGGAGTTCCATGTAGGCGCGGCCCATGGCATTGGTGATCCAGGTACCACGCTCGTGTTCCCGCGGCGCCGCACACCCCGACAGAACCCGGTGAAAAGCGCGGTCGGCAGTGACCAGGAAGTTGTCCCGGCGTATGGTTTTCCGCAAGCTGCGTGAAATATTCAGCTCGTCAGGAAACAGCACCGAGCGCGGGTCGGGGCTCCACCAGAGAATCGGTTGCGGATCCTCGTACCAGGGGAAGATGCCACGACGATAGGCGTGTAACAGGCGGCGTACACTGAGATCCCCGCCAACGGCCAGCAGGCCATTAGGATAACTCAGCGCCTGCTCGGTGGATGGGAACTCCAGGCTTTCCCCGTTGATACGCTCTATGGTGACCATCCCCTATATGGTGTGCGAATCACTGCAAATTGTCGAGATAGCGCTCCGCGTCGAGGGCTGCCATACAGCCGAATCCCGCGGATGTCACCGCCTGGCGGTACACGTGATCACCCACGTCACCAGCGGCAAAAACCCCCGCAGCGCTGGTCGCAGTGGCATCTCCCTCGGTGCCGCTGTGGGTTTTTATGTAACCATCTTTCATATCAAGCTGGCCGGCAAAGATATCCGTGTTCGGCTTGTGTCCAATTGCAATAAACACGCCGGCCACGTCGACGTCAGTCAGGCTCTCATCCTGGGTGGACTTGATGCGAATACCGGTCACACCGCTGTCGTCACCCAACACTTCGTCCAGGGTGTTACACCACAGGATGGAGACATTGCCGTTCTGCTCCCGCTCAAAGAGCTTGTCCTGCAGCATCTTCTCTGCACGCAGGGCGTCACGGCGATGCACGAGAATCACTTCCGAGGCGATGTTGGACAGGTACAGGGCTTCTTCGACCGCGGTATTGCCACCACCGATCACTGCGACCTTCTGCCCGCGGTAGAAAAAGCCGTCGCAGGTGGCGCAGGCGCTGACACCCTTGCCCATGAAAGCAGTTTCGCTGTCGAGGCCCAGGTACTGGGCGGAGGCCCCTGTGGCGATGATCAGCGCGTCGCAGCTATAGGTATTGCTGCCCTTGAGCACCATGGGGCGCGCCTCCAGGTCGACTTCCTCGATGTGGTCGGAAATGACTTTGGTGTTGAAGCGTTCGGTGTGCGCCAGCATGCGCTGCATGAGATCTGGTCCCTGCAATCCTTCCACATCACCGGGCCAGTTATCCACGTCGGTGGTGGTGGTCAACTGTCCGCCCTGTTCCATGCCGGTAATCACGACCGGTTCGAGGTTGGCTCGCGCGGCATAGATCGAGGCCGTATAGCCGGCCGGTCCGGAACCGAGAATTATCAGGCGGTGGTGTTGGATGTCGCTCATAGGTGTTTCCTGTTGGGGCCTCAGGGGCCGATTTGAGTGTAATTGGGGCGCATATGATAATTTAAAGTACAAATGTGCGCTAAGTTTTTGAAATAAAAAATAAATATAAGCATAATTACAGGGCCTATAAGGGGATAGAAACCGTCGTGCCAGAGCCGACCAACAGCGCTAAACACTTCCTCGGACCGCGGCTCCGGGAGGGTGCCTTCATCGGCATCACGGCGGCCTGCCTGTACCTGCTGTTTGCACTGGTGAGTTATACACCGGAAGACCCCGGTTGGTCTGCAACCGGGGCCACAGATTTTGTCAGTAACCTGGGCGGCCCCACCGGCGCCTGGCTGGCGGATGTGTTTTTTTCGCTCATCGGTTATTTCGCCTACATATTCCCGCTGATGCTCGCCGCAAGGGCCTGGATACTGTTCCAACACCGCCACGATGAGCCGATATTCGACTGGGTCACCTTCGCCATTCGCAGTCTGGGCCTGGTGCTGGTCATGATTTCGGCCACGGCCCTGCTGGCCATGAATGACCTGGGCGGCTCCGCGATGCCCCAGGGACTGGGCGGCATACTCGGACAGGCAGTGGGCGGCTCCTTTACCGATGCCTTCAGCGTTACCGGCAGTCGGCTTATCCTGTTGGCCGTATTCCTGTTTGGCATGACCGTATTTACGGACCTCAGCTGGATTACCCTGATGGACCGGGTCGGTTACTGGACTTTGCGGGTGTTCAGTTTGAGCGGTGAGACCGTGGCGCGACGCTGGCATGCCCTGCGCGAGCGTCGCCAGCAGCACAAAGTGCAGCAGGAACGGAAGATCGCCATTACCGAGCACGTCGAAAAGGAGAAAAAGCGCAAACCCCCCAAGATCAAACCCCCGAAGAAGCAGGCTGAGAAGAGTGAGCGGGTCGAAAAGGAAAAGCAACAACCCCTGTTCGACGCGCCCGTCAGCGGCGAGTTGCCGCACCTGGACCTGCTGGATGAACGCGTCAAAGACCCGAACAAGGGCTATTCCAAGGAAGCTCTCGAGGCATTGTCCAAGCTGCTGGAGCTGAAACTGGCGGATTTCGGCATCACCGCCGAGGTTGTCGCCGTTTACCCGGGCCCGGTGATTACCCGTTTCGAAATCCAGCCGGCGCCGGGCGTCAAGGTGAGCCGTATCTCCAACCTGGCCAAGGACCTGGCCCGCTCCCTGGCCGTGATCAGTGTACGGGTGGTGGAGGTCATCGCCGGCAAGTCCGTGGTGGGCGTCGAGATCCCCAACGAGGACCGGGAAATTGTCAATTTCCGCGAGGTATTGTCCTCCCGCGCCTTCGAGGATTCCCGCTCACCCCTGACCCTGGCACTGGGTCACGATATTTCCGGGCTGCCGATTGTTGCGGACCTGGCCAAGATGCCGCACCTGTTGGTGGCGGGCACCACCGGAGCGGGTAAGTCCGTGGGCGTCAATGCCATGCTGCTGAGCCTGCTCTACAAATCCAGTCCAGCGCAGGTGCGTCTTATCCTCGTCGATCCGAAAATGCTGGAGCTGTCGGTCTACGACGGAATTCCGCACCTGTTGACGCCGGTGATTACCGATATGAAGGACGCCGCCAACGGTCTGCGCTGGTGTGTGGCGGAAATGGAGCGACGCTACAAGCTGATGGCGGCGCTTGGGGTACGCAACCTGGCCGGTTACAACCGCAAGGTGGAGGAGGCGGTGAAGGCCGGTGCGCCGCTGGAAGATCCCATGTGGACGCCGGAACCCCTGCTCGATGTCGCCATCGAAGACCACGTGCCACCCAATCTGGAAACCCTGCCGTCCATCGTGGTGGTGATCGATGAATTCGCCGACATGATAATGATCGTCGGCAAGAAGGTAGAGCAACTGATTGCGCGCATCGCACAAAAGGCCAGGGCCGCCGGTATTCACCTGATTCTCGCGACCCAGCGCCCCTCCGTGGACGTGATTACCGGCCTTATCAAGGCCAATGTCCCCACCCGTATAGCCTTCCAGGTGTCCTCCAAGGTGGATTCGCGCACCATTCTCGACCAGGGTGGCGCCGAGCAGTTGCTGGGACACGGGGATATGCTCTACCTGCCCCCTGGAACCGCCATACCTGTGCGCGTACACGGCGCGTTCGTCGACGATCACGAGGTCCATCGCGTGGTGGCCGACTGGAAACGCCGCGGCGAGCCGGCCTATATCGATGGCCTGCTGGAGGCAGGCAGTGCACCTGGGGTCATGCCCGGGGAAAAACCGGTAGGCGGAGAGGAAGAAGACGAGGAGAGCGACGCGCTCTACGACGAGGCAGTGCACTATGTCACCAAGAGTCGTCGCGCCTCGATTTCCTCCGTGCAGCGCAAATTGCGAATTGGCTATAACCGCGCAGCCCGCCTGATCGAGGCCATGGAGGCCTCAGGCGTCGTCAGCGAGATGGGCAGCAACGGCCAGCGTGAGGTACTGGCACCACCGCCGGTAGAAGACTGATGCGCTATTTGCTGCTGGTGATCGCTATGCTGGCCGGGCTGACCCGGGCAGATGAGGCGGCGCTGCAATCGGTGCAGTCCCAGTTGTCACGCATCGACTCGCTACAGGGCGGCTTTCAGCAGCAACTGATTTCAGTGGACGGGGAAGAGCTGGAGCAGAGCAGCGGCAGTTTTCGCTTACTGCAACCCGGCTTTTTTGCCTGGCACATCGTCACGCCCGATGAACAGGTATTACTGGCCAGCAAGGGGGACCTTTGGCACTACGATGTAGAGCTTGAAACCGCTACCCGCCGCGATATTCCCCCGGACAGTCCCTTCAGCCCGCTGACCATACTCAGCGGTGACAGCGGGCAACTGCAACAACACTACCTTGTCGAAGCTCTGGCTACCGACACCTGGCGCCTGCTGCCGCGCTTCGCCAGTGCCGATTTTTCTAGCATCCAGCTGCGCCTGGAGGCGGGTTTGCCCGCCGCCATGGAAATCCGCGACCTGCTGGAGCGCAGCACTCTCATCCGCTTTTCCGACCTGGAGTTGAATCCACCGCTGGAGGCGAAGGACTTTATGTTCGAGCCACCGCCGGGAGTCGACGTGTACGACCATGAGTGACGACCTCTTCGCCGCCGAAGAATCCGTCTATCAACCACTGGCGGCGCGCCTGCGCCCGAAATCACTGGATGAGTTTGCCGGCCAGCAGCATGTGCTCGGCGCCGGCAAACCCTTGCGGGAAGCTATCGAGCGCGGGCAATTACACTCCATGGTGCTCTGGGGGCCGCCGGGTGTCGGCAAAACAACCCTGGCGCGGATGATGAGCGACCAGGCGGATGCGCACTTCATTACCCTGTCGGCAGTCCTGGCCGGGGTAAAGGACATTCGCGCCGCAGTGGATGAAGCCCGGATTCACCGGGGGCAGGGCAGGGCGACGGTATTGTTCGTGGACGAGGTGCACCGTTTCAATAAGTCCCAGCAGGATGCCTTCCTGCCCTATGTCGAGGATGGCACCCTGATATTTGTCGGTGCGACCACGGAAAACCCGTCCTTCGAGCTCAACAACGCTCTGCTATCCCGTTCCCGCGTCTACAAGCTGCGATCCCTGGAACTTGACGATATTGTCGTGGTGCTGACGCGCGGCCTGGCTACCGTGGACAAGGCGCCCACTGTAGACGAATCCCTGCTGCAGAGCCTGGCGCGCAGCGCCGACGGCGATGCTCGCCGGGCGCTTAACCTGCTGGAACTCGCACTGGACCTGGCCGAAACCGATGAGCAGGGCAGGCCCGTGCTGGACGCGGCAGTTATCGACGAGGTTCTGCAGGGTACACTGCGCCGCTTCGACAAGGGTGGCGACCTGTTTTACGACCAGATTTCAGCCCTGCACAAAGCCGTCCGCGGCAGCTCGCCGGACGCCGCGCTGTACTGGTTTTGCCGAATGCTGGACGGCGGTTGCGATCCGCTGTATATCGCCCGCCGGGTGGTACGCATGGCCAGCGAGGATATTGGCAACGCTGACCCGCGCGCCCTCGGCCTCGCCCTCGATGCCTGGCAGGTACAGGAGCGGCTGGGCAGCCCGGAAGGTGAGCTGGCTATCGCCCAGGCGGTTGTCTACCTCGCCTGCGCCGCGAAAAGCAATGCCGTCTACACCGGTTTCAAACAGGCCATGGCAGATTGCCGCGAACAGCCCAGCGAAGAAGTGCCCTTACACCTGCGCAATGCACCCACCAGCCTGATGGAGGATATGGGGCACGGTGGAGACTATCGCTATGCCCACGACGAGCCGGAGGCATTCGCTGCGGGGGAGAATTACTTCCCGGAATCCCTGCGCGATCGGTGCTACTACCAGCCCACAGATCGTGGCCTGGAGAAGAAGATTGCCGAAAAACTGGCGCACCTGCGCGAACTGAACAAACACAGTACAATACGCCGCTACGAGTAAGTCGCCTCCTTTGACATGAAGCACTTGTTATTTATCGCACTCGGCGGTGCCGGCGGTGCGCTGGCACGGCACTGGATGTCCACTGTGGTGCACGCCTCGGCGCGGTCGCACTTTCCCTGGGGTACTCTCAGCGTCAATCTGCTGGGTTCCTTTTGTATCGGTGTGCTCTACGTGATCATTGTCGAACGTGGCATGATCCACCCGGACTGGCGCAGCGTTACCATCGTCGGCTTCCTGGGTGCGTTCACGACTTTTTCCACGTTTTCACTGGAGACCATCGCCTTACTCGAAAACGGCCAGGCCGGTATGGCGCTGGCCTATGTGTTGTTCAGTGTGACGGTCTGTATTGTTGCGGTCTGGATGGCCATGACGATCACCCGTCTTGTCTAGTTTTACAGGTTTGAAAATATGCTGGATTTAAAACTGGTGCGGCAGGACCCGCAGGCAGTTGCCACCGCGCTCAGGCGTCGTGGCGTGGAGTTTGATGTCGCCGCTTTCGAAGCCCTGGATGGTCAGCGCAAGCAGGCGGATATAGAGAGCCAGCAACTGCTGGCAGAGCGCAAGTCTGCCTCGAAGAAAATTGGTGAACTCGTCCAGGGTGGTATGTCCGTGGATGAGGCCAAGCAGAGCGTCAACGAGACCCTGGAAAAAATCAGCGCCAGCATAGACGAAGCAACTGCCAGTGCCGCGCGCATACAGTCAGAGCTGGATGACTTGTTGATGGCGGTGCCCAACCTGCCCGATGAGCGCGTGCCCGAAGGCGAAACCGAGGATGACAATGAGGAAGTGCTGCGTTGGGGTGAGCCCCGCAGTTTTGATTTCGACATTCGCGACCACGTGGACATCGGCGAATCCCTTGGCGGCCTCGATTTTGAAACCGCCAGCAAGCTGACGGGCTCCCTCTTTACCGTGCTCAAGGGCGACCTTGCCCGGCTACACCGCGCGCTGATCGCCTTCATGCTCGATATGCATACAACTCAACACGGTTATACGGAGGTCAATGTTCCATATATCGTCAACGCCGATTCGCTGCAGGGGACGGGGCAGTTACCCAAATTTGGTGAAGACCTGTTCAAACTGCACCACGAGCCGGATTACTACCTGATTCCCACGGCCGAGGTACCGGTGACCAATTTCGTGCGCGACAGCATTGTCGATGCCGAAGAGTTGGGTGAGGGTCTGAGCTATGTTGCCCACACACCCTGTTTTCGCAGTGAAGCCGGCAGCTACGGCAAGGATACTCGCGGCATGATCCGCCAGCACCAGTTCGAAAAGGTAGAACTGGTAAAACTGGTACGGCCCGCGGATTCCGATGCCGCACTGGAGGCGCTGACCGGTCACGCCGAGACAGTGTTGCAGGCCCTCGAACTGCCCTATCGCAAGGTATTGCTGTGCGGCGGTGACATGGGTTTTTGTGCACGCATGGGCTATGACCTTGAGGTCTGGTTACCCGCCCAGGACACCTACCGGGAGATTTCATCCTGCAGCAATATGGGAGATTTCCAGGCGCGCCGTATGAAGGCCCGCTGGCGCAATCCCGAGACCGGCAAACCGGAGCTGCTGCACACGCTGAACGGCTCCGGGCTCGCGGTCGGCCGCACCCTGGTGGCCTTGCTGGAAAACGGCCAGCAGGCCGATGGCAGTGTCGAACTGCCGGCGGCATTACACCCCTATACCGGCGGGTTGGCCACGCTTCAGGTCTGATCCCGAAATGGAGTTCCTGCCACTATTTTTCACGCTCAAGCAGGAACCGGTATTGCTGGTCGGCGGCGGCCGCGTCGCCATGCGCAAGGCCCGTTTGCTGATCAGGGCCGGCGCGGTGGTGAAGGTGGTATCACCCGATATTGATCAGGAACTCGAGGGGATGCTGAAGCAGGCGGGGGGCAACTGGCAGCAGGCCCTTTATCGCAGTGAAGATCTGGACGGGGCCAAACTGGTCATAGCTGCTACACCGGACGAGGCGGTGAATGCCCAGGTGGCAGCAGATGCCCGGCAGATAAATTTGCCCGTCAACGTGGTCGACTCTCCCGAGTTATGTAGCTTCGTTTTCCCCTCGATCGTCGACCGTTCGCCCCTGGTCATAGGTATCAGCAGCAGCGCCCGCAGCCCCGTGCTGGCGCGCCTGGTACGCAGCAAGATAGAGGCACTGATCCCGGCGGCCTACGGTCGCCTCGCCGATTTTACCGGGCGCTTTCGCGAGGCCATCAAGGCAGTCATCGGCGGGGAAGACCAGCGCCGCCGGTTCTGGGAAAAAGTCGTCAACGGACCGGTGGGAGAAATGGTGCTGGCCGGTCGCGAGGAGGAAGCGGAACAGTGGGTGCAAGACTACATCGACAAGCCCGGTGAGCCCCGGGCTATGGGAGAAGTCTACCTGATCGGCGCCGGGCCGGGCGATCCCGACCTCCTGTCTTTCAAGGCAGCGCGATTGCTGCAGGCCGCCGATGTTGTCCTGCATGATCGCCTGGTAACGCCGGCCATCATAGACATGGCCAGGCGGGATGCCGATCGCATCTACGTCGGCAAACAGCGAGCCGACCACGTGGTACCGCAAAAGCAAATCAACCAACTGTTGCTCGACCTGGCCAGGGAGGGGAAATGCGTCGCCCGGCTAAAGGGCGGAGATCCGTTCATTTTTGGCCGCGGCGGCGAGGAGATCGAGTTACTGGCGGAGCACGGCATCCCGTTCCAGGTAATCCCCGGGGTAACGGCCGCCAGCGGTTGCGCCTGCTATGCGGGCATCCCCTTAACCCACCGCGACTATGCCCACTCGGTGCGTTTTATGACGGGAAACCTCAAGAACGATCGGCTGGATCTGCCCTGGCAGGAACTGGTCAATGAACAGGAAACCCTGGTGTTCTACATGGGCCTCAAGGGCCTGGAGACGATTTGCGAGCAGTTACAGGCCCACGGTCGGCCGGGCACTACACCGATTGCCCTGATCGAGCAGGGGACCACCCGGCACCAGCGAACCCTGGTTGGAAGCCTGGACAACATGGTCGATGTGGTGGGGTGCAAAACTGTGCATGCACCGACCCTGATCATCGTCGGCAAGGTCGTCGAACTGCACGGCCAGTTATCCTGGTACGGTGAATCAAGCGATCCCGGAAGCTGGCCTGCATCCGAGGGAATGGTATAGTTGAAACCATCCGGCCCTGGGAGTCACGGTGTAATAATGAGTACAAAACGCAGCCAGGTCATAATCAAGAACGAATTCCAGCAGAAGCTGATATTGAGCACACTGCTGATCACTCTGATCACACTGAACGTCATCATCATGGTCGCCTCGGTGCTGGACGGAATGTTCGGTTCCAGGGACTCCATGTTCAATGTCTTCACGGTCTCCGTGGCCGGCATGGAATTGATCGCTGTCGTCGTCGTCTACTACATCGGCCGCAAGATCAGCTTTCATATTGCCGGCCCGGTGTACGCCATCGAGCGCACCCTGAAGGGAATGGGGCAGGGCGACCTGGCCCAGCGATTGAAATTACGCCCCGGGGATCATTTCGTCGAGGTGTCGGATGCCATCAACAGCGTGCTCGACACCTACCAGGCGCGCATTGCCAGGGTCCAGTCACTGCTCAGGCAAAGCTCCGAGCTGACCGCTGAACAGCGTCAGCAGCTGGAGGACGAACTACAGTGGTTCCTGACGGAGACTGGCAGTTAGACCTGCCCTGAAGACGGCCTAGGGACGGGCGGCAACCATTTCGCTCTTGGCCTGGAGAACATCGGCGAGAATATTGCCGGCCTCGACCAGCAGCACATCGGCTTCCTCTTCCAGCTCTTCCTCTTCCGCTTCCTCCTCTACCGCTTCCTCGTCGACCGCTGCCACCTCCTCAGTGGACTCGGATTCCTCTTCGAGATCTTCCAGCAGAGTAAGACCCTTGGCCTTGCGGCGCTTGTTCTCGATTTCGAGGGTGCGGGCCTTCTGTTCATCGCGCAATGCAATGCGGGCCTTTTCATTGAGGGGGATGGTTTCGACCGCGCGAACCGCCTCCGCCAGCACCAGGCTGTCCTGGAGGTAGATGAAGTCCGGGTTGTCGTCGACGCGGGCCTCGTACATATCGGTCAGGTACGGGACCAGCGCGGGGATATCGTGATACTTGCGGTGACGGACCGGGTTGATCTGGTCCCAGTTAAGCGCGTGATCGAGGGTGCTCTCGCCAATCTCCGAAACGTCGTACTGTGAGGGGAATTGCACATCGGGTATGACGCCGCGGTGCTGGGTGCTGTCACCGCTGATCCGATAGAACTTGGATTCAGTCAGCTTGAGCTGGCCCTCCGCCAGTGGAATGAGGGTCTGTACCGTTCCCTTGCCGAAGGACTGACTGCCCACGACCACGCCGCGCTGGTAGTCCTGTATGGCGCCGGCGAAAATTTCCGAAGCCGAGGCGCTGAGGCGGTTGATCATGACCGCCAGCGGGCCGTCGTAGTAGGGCGTGCGCAGGCGTTTACCGTCACGGAAGACCTTGCGCGAGGAGTGACGGATCTGCACTGTGGGGCCATATTCGATAAACAGGCCGGTCAGGTCATTGGCTTCCTGCAGGGAGCCGCCACCGTTATTGCGCAGGTCGATAATGACACCGTCGACCTCGGCGGCGATCAACTCATCCAGCAGGCGCTTGACGTCGCGGGTGGTACTCTTGAAATCAGGTTCGCCCCGGCGCATGCCTTCGAAATCGATGTAGAAGGCGGGGATATCGATAACGCCGAGCTTAATCACCTCGTCGCCGTTGGGCACCTCTATGATCTCTTTCTGGGCGCTCTGTTCCTCGAGCTTCACCTTATTGCGCACGATGGTGATAATGCGTCGCTCCTCGCCCGCCTTGTCGCTGGCCGGCAGGACTTCCAGCCTGACCGTCGTACCCTTGGGGCCGCGTATCAGCTGCACTACTTCATCCAGGCGCCAGCCGATCACGTCCTCGAAGCTGCCGTCGTCTCCCTGGGCGACGGCGACGATGCGATCGGAGGGCTTCAGCTCTCCCTGCTTGTCGGCGGGACCCGCCGGCACAATCCGTGCGACCCGGGTATATTCATCCTGCAGCTGCAGCACGGCGCCGATACCCTCCAGCGACAGGCTCATATTGATATTGAAGTTCTCGGAACTGCGTGGTGACAGGTAGTTGGTATGTGGATCATACAGCTCGGTCAGGGCATTCGCGTAAACCTGGAAGGCGTCCTGGGCATTGTACTGGCTGATCCGGTGCTGCTGGTTGGTATAGCGTTTTTCCAGAGTGGGAGCAATCTCTTCTGTGGGTTTGCCCGCCAGGCGCAGGTTGAGTACAGAATTCTTGATCTGTTTACGCCAGCGCTCGTCGGCTTCCGCCTCGTTTTTAGGCCAGGCCCGGTTCTCCTGCTCCAGTGACAGTTCTTCGTCAACGCTGAAGTCCATTCCGGCGACTAGCTCGGGCAGCTCTCCGATCAGTTTATCGAGGCGCTGCTCGATACGGCCCTTGTAGCGGTTGAAAATGACGAAACCGGCTTCCAGGTTGCCACTGCTGATCTGATCGTCGAGGACGTAGCGATAGGACTCGAAGGCATCGACATCACTCTGGTAGAGGAAGGCCCGGGTGGGGTCCAGGCTGCGCAGATAATTGTCCAGCAGTTCGGAGGACAGTTCGTCGTCAAACTTGCGCTTGGAGTAATGACGGTTTTCCAGTTTATCGACAAGGTCCTTGGCGGTATCCGACAGTTCGTGGTAGGGGTCGATTTTTGCCGCGAGGGCGGCCTGGGATAAACTGAGGCCCGCGGCGAGGATCAATACGGCGCAGGACTTCGTCAACTTTGCATAGTTTATTGTTTGACTCAATGTGTTCTCACATGTATCTGCAGGACGAGAATGCCTATAGTGTAGCAGCAAAGGCTGGTAGATTAGAAAGAGCGACAGACCTAAAGTTCAACAGGAATTGACCTGATTATGGCCATACTTGACTGGCTGACAAGCCCCCGGGGATTGGCCCTGGACCGCCACCTGGTGCGCTATACGGGCCACTCGCTGCTCACCCACGTATTTCCCCGCCAGGCGGGTATCGAGCCCAACCCGGCCCTGCTGCTGCGCACCCAGGGACGCAAAACAGGGCTCTGGCGGGACGTTGTGTTGCCCTGGTTCGGTGAGTCCAATGCCCGGGTCGTGGTGGGCTCCAATGGCGGCCAGGCTGCGGATCCGGGCTGGGTTCAGAACCTGCGCGAGCACCCCGAGGCGGAGGTTTTTGTCGATCGCTGCCTGCAGCTCGTTGTCGGCCGCTTCGCCGAGGGCGAAGAATACGAAGCGCTCTGGCAGTCGATCTGCGCGCACACGCCGGTGTATGCGGACTATCAACGCAACTGCAAGGACAGCAGGCAGATACCGCTGGTTGTACTGGAGCCCCGCTAGCTTATGTCGCACTGGGTATTCGGCTACGGATCGTTAATCTATAAAGCCGACTTTCCTTTTGAGGAGCGCGTTGCCGCGCATATTACCGGTTGGGAGCGGCGCTTCTGGCAGGGCTCCCACGATCACCGGGGTACTCCGGAGGCACCGGGCAGGGTGGTCACCCTGGTCCCTGCTGCCGGAGTCCGCTGTGGCGGCATGGCCTATTGCATCGCCGAATCCGTGTTTGAGCACCTCGATCACCGCGAGAAAAACGGCTACGAGCGGTTCGATACAGCCATGGACCTGACAGACGGCCGCCGCGTTACGGCAACGGTCTATATCGCGCCGGAGGACAATCACGCCTTCCTGGGACCGGCCTCCCTGCAGGAGATCGCCGCACACATCGATGACAGCCACGGGCCCAGTGGCGCCAACCGCGACTACCTTCTCAGGCTGGCGGGCTCACTGCGGAGGCTGAATATCATCGATGAGCATGTGTTTGCGCTGGAGGCGCTGCTGCAGGGAGCGGGAACGCACTCCGGTACCAGCGACTAGAGTACCGGGGGGTCACCTTCGCGGCTGTCCGGGTCGAAATCGTATTCCCCAATGGTGAAGCCCTCGGGAATATTCTCGCGCAGGGCCTGTAGCCGTCGATAGACGTTGCCATGGGCGCTGCCCATCAGGGCGTCAGTAATCATGTTTTCCTCGTCACAGCCCGCCGCGGCCCGCAACAGGCGCGCGAAACTCTCCTCGAAATTCAGGGTATGGCGGGTGCGTATGGCGGTACCGAAAAATAACTTGTAGACGTACTGCTCGCTGCTCAGGGTCACCAGCCGCAGCAGTTCCCGGGAAAAAGCCTCCGGGTCATCGCGACCCACCACCTGCCACAGTTCCGCCATACGCTCCGGTGGCACTTTCTGCTCGTTTCCATCCGCCATCTGGCTGGACAGGTACAACAAGCCCACCACGTAGCCCAGTTGGGTGCGCACCAGTTCGGCCAGCTTGAGAAAGGACTCGCGCCGCTGGTGCAGTTCGCTGCGGGCGATGGCCTCTGCCTGCACCACCGCCTGCTCGGCTGATTTCTGGATTTCCACGAACTGCATTTTCATGGCGTCGGTGTTCTGGCGGAGCTCCTTCTTCTGCAGAAAATAGCCGATCACCAGCCAGAGAAAGGCGAGCGGGGCAAAGGCGCCCTCGAGAAAGCTGCCCATCCGCTCCACCTGCAAACGCGTGAATTCACTCCAGCCCACCTGGGCGGATATGTACAGTGACATCAGTATCAGGTAGAGGAAGGTAATGCTGAGCCCGAACAGCACCCGCCAGTCCTGGTCGTAGGGCGAGCGATAGCCGGGCGGCGCCACCTTGGGAATGCCGGCACTGTCCATTACGATATTCGGTGCGTCCTCGAGCACAGGCGCTTCCACCTGCTTCCCGGTTTCGCTCTTTGTCGTCTCACTATCCATTGTTCTGTACACTGCCGAATTCCCATGAGTTTAGCGAATCGGCGGGCATCAATGTACAAATCCTTCGGAATAAGTTTAGTTCCTTTCCTTACAACGATGCTTCTGCTCTGCACCGGTTGCGGGCAGGCGCCACTGCCGCCGGACCTGGCCGATCTGAATCCACAAAACAAACCCGCCAGTAGCTACACACAGGACCACAACCGGGATGTGCTCGAACAGCTTCCTTTCGATGCCAGGGAGGATTTCGAGCAGGCCACCCGCGGCTTTATCGCGACCATAGACGGTGCGACAACCCGCAAGCCCGGCGGCGAACTTGTCTACAGCCTCGCCGATATGGGCTTCCTGGAGGGGGATGCTCCGGATACGGTCAACCCCAGCCTGTGGCGGCAGGCCCAGCTGAACGCACTGCTGCACGGCCTGTTCGAAGTGGTCGAGGGCATCTACCAGGTGCGCTCCCTGGACCTGGCCAATATGACCCTGATTGCAGGTGATTCCGGCTGGATTATTGTCGACCCCTTACTGGCCAGTGAAACCGCGGCGGCGGCCCTGGCCCTGGCCAACCGCGAACTGGGTGAGCGCCCGGTGACGGCGATCATCATCACCCACAGTCACATCGATCACTTTGGCGGTATCCGCGGCGTCGTCGATGTCGAGCGCGTGCTGGATGGCACAGTGCCCGTGGTCGCGCCACCGGGCTTCAGCGCCGAGGCCTTAAGCGAGAACCTGCGCGCGGGCAATGTGATGACACGCCGTGCCGGCTACCAGTTCGGGACGCTGCTGGAAGCCTCCGCTACCGGCTACGTGTCCACCGGCCTCGGTAACCGAACGCCGATCGGTACTACCGGTGTGATTGCACCCTCGATCAGCATCCCGGAGCAGGGTGGTGACATGGTGCTCGATGGCATCGAGTTCGAATTTATGAATACACCGGGAGCCGAAGCCCCGGCGGAGCTCCTTTTTTACCTGCCGGCTTTTCGCGCCCTGTGTATGTCGGAGATCGCGACCCATACCCTGCATAACATCTATACCCTGCGCGGCGCCAAGACCCGTGACGCCAATGCCTGGGCCGGCTATATCAATGCCGCCCTTGAGACCTGGGGCGGGCGCAGCGACCTGGTGTTCGCCAGCCACCACTGGCCCACCTGGGGCGGCGCAAGTGTGCGCGACTACCTGGAAGCGCAAAGAGACCTGTACAAGTTCATCCACGACCAGACCCTGCGCCTGGCCAACCACGGCTACACTATGACCGAGATCGCCGATCGTATCGAATTGCCACCGGCCCTGGCCGAGCGCTTCGCCAACCGCGGTTACTACGGCAGCGTCAACCACGGCAGCAAAGCGGTATACAACTACTACCTGGGCTGGTTCGATGGCAATCCTTCCAACCTGCACCCGCTGCCGCCGGAACCTGCCGCCGCTAAATACCTGGAGTACATGGGTGGCGCCGACGCGGTGCTGCCCAGGGCCGCACAGGATTACGCCGCCGGCAATTACCGCTGGGTTGCCGAAGTGCTCGGGCGGCTGGTGTTTGTGGAACCCGACAACCGTCCCGCTCGATTGTTGTTGGCGGACAGCTACGAACAGCTGGGCTACCAGGCCGAATCGGGTATCTGGCGCAATTTCTACCTGACCGGGGCCCGGGAACTGCGCGAGGGTGTCGACCGCCGCGAAAGCCCCCTGGCACCCAATGCCGTGCTGTTGGAGGGTATCAGCCTGGCGGAACTGATCGACGCCATGGCAGTCCGCCTCGATGGCGCAGCGGCAGCAGACGAGGATATTCGGCTAAATATCCGGCTGACCGGGGGCAGGGAACCCTGGATGCTGCAGGTGCGTAACGGGGTATTGCACGGCTTCCCGGGTCGCCTTGATGAAGACCCCTCGGCGACCCTGGAGATCGCCGAGCAAGACCTCAAACTGATGTTGACCGGACTGGCCGGTGCGCCGGGCTTGATTGCCGAAAATCGCTTGCAACTGGAGGGTAATCCGCTGACACTGATCAAGTTTGCCGGGTTGTTCGACGAGTTTGATCCCAACTTCAATATCGTCACACCGTAAAGCTGGCTTTTATGTCTGGATTGAGTTAAAAAGTAGTCAGGCTAGGGGTTCGTGGTATAAGTACAAGAATTTTATGGATTTTTAGTCGTTAAAATAATTTAGCGCTAGCCTTGTTATAGCGAATAAGAATAACGATTGGTCCATGATTCGCTCCACGTGAGTCCCACCACCGCAATAGTGGAGACACCCGTATGGGAGCAACAACGAGCGCGGTCAGAACAGTTGTCGCCGACTATGTCGAGCTGACAAAGCCGCGTATCGCACTTGTTGTCCTCATCAGCACTTTCACAGCCATGTGGCTGGCCGCCGGATCCACGCTCTCGCTCTCACTGGTCCTGAATACCTTGCTCGGTACCTGGCTGGCTTCGGCCTCTGCCGGTGTACTGAACAACTACATCGACCGCGATATCGACCAGCTCATGAGCCGTACTGCGACCCGGGCGACAGCGGCGGGGCGGGTCGACCCGCAACATGTTCTCTATTTTGGCCTGGCACTGGCGGGCGCCTCCTTCCTGCTGCTGGTCGTTGCCGCCAACCTGTTTGCCGCCACCCTGGCCATGGGCACAATCTATTTTTACGTGGTGGTCTACACCATGTGGCTGAAGCGCCGCACTGACCTGTGCACGGAGATCGGCGGCATAGCCGGCGCATTGCCTCCCATCATAGGCTGGGCAGCGGTGACGGGTACTATCGGAGTGCCGGCCCTGCTGCTGTTCCTGATACTGTTTATATGGCAGCCCCCGCACTTCTGGGTGCTGGCCATGCTGCGTGAACAGGAGTACCGGGACGCCGGCATCCCCATGTTGCCGGTGACCGCGGGGCCGACCATTACCAAGGCCAAGATTCTGCTCTATACCGCCGCACTCATACCCTGCACCATGACCTTGTTTTATGCCGGTGTGGCGGGCACGACCTATCTCGCCATATCCACCATGGCGGGCCTGGTTTACCTGGGAATGACCATTGATTTCGTGCGTCGCCCGCTCGAGCGGAAGGCGGCGATCAACCTGTTCCTGTTTTCAATTGCCTGGCTGCTGATTGTGTTTACAGCCGTGTTTATCGATAGCCACTAGCGAGAAGGATAACAATATGGCGCTTGCGATAGTCTTGATAGTGATGGTGGTCGGATCGGTCATCTTCCATTTCTGGAGCCCCTGGTGGTTCACACCGCTGGCATCCAACTGGAGCGCCATGGACGCAACCATCATGATCACCTTCTGGGTGACCGGCTTTGTGTTCATTGCGGTCAACCTGTTCCTGGCTTATTGCGTCATCAAGTTCCGGCACTCGCCGGACCGTCGCTCTGCCTACGAACCGGAAAACAGCAAGCTGGAAACCTGGCTCACGGTGCTGACTTCCATCGGCGTGTTTGCCATGTTGGCACCGGGCCTGATCGTCTACAACCAGTTTATCCAGGTACCGGATGAAGCCGTGATCTTTGAGGCAGTAGGCCACCAGTGGCAGTGGTCATACCGACTTCCCGGCAGGGACGGCGCGCTGGGCAAGGCAGACAACCGCAATATCACTTTCGACAATCCGCTGGGTGTAGATCCGGACGATCCCTGGGGTCAGGACGATATCATCGTCATCGGCGAGCCGGCCCACATCCAGGTGGACCAGCCGATCAAGTTCAACCTGCGCTCCAAGGACGTACTTCACGACCTCTACGTGCCCCAGTGGCGGGCCAAGATGGACGTGGTACCGGGACTGGTCAGCTACTTCTGGTTGACACCCACCAAGACCGGCACCTTCGAGGTAATGTGCGCAGAGCTGTGCGGGGTAGGGCACTACAACATGCGCTCGCACATCGTTGTGGATACACCGGAAGATTATGCCAAGTGGTTGCGCACCCAGCGCACCTTTGCCGAGACCCAGGGCGGCGAGGCACCCGGGGGCGATCCCGCCGAACGCGGTGAGCAGCTGGCACAACAGCAGGGCTGCCTGGCCTGTCACAGCCTGGATGGCGCCCGCGGTGTGGGGCCGACCTGGAAAGGCATGTACGGCCGCACCGAGACCCTGGCCGATGGCAGCACGATTGTCGCCGATGGCGACTACCTGCGTGAATCCATCACCGACCCGAACGCGAAACTGCTCGAGGGCTACCCGCCCGTGATGGCAGCCTATCCCTTCAGCGATGATGATCTCGACGCCCTGATTGCGTACTTCATCACCCTGACGGAATAGCGATAAGAATCTAGAGAGAGAGGCACGAACCATGGCATACGCCGATCAAGATACCGGACATCACGAAGGTTCAAACAAATTCATCTGGAAGTATGTGTTCAGCCAGGACCACAAGGTTATCGCGGTCCAGTACGGCTGCACGGCAATCGCCGTGGGTCTGCTGGCCCTGGTGCTGTCGTGGTTGATGCGGATGCAGATCGGGTTCCCGGGAAGCCTGGAATTCATCGATCCCGCGTCCTACTACCAGTATGTAACCATGCACGGCATGATCATGGTGATCTACCTGCTGACGGCCTTCTTCCTCGGGGGCTTCGGCAACTACCTGATTCCCCTGATGTGCGGCTCCAGGGACATGGTATTCCCCTTCATGAACATGTTGAGCTACTGGTTTTACCTGGTTTCGGTGATCATTCTCTGCGCCAGCTATTTTGTGCCGGGAGGGCCAACCGGTGCCGGCTGGACCCTGTACCCGCCGCAGGCCATCCTGCAGGGCACCCCCGGACACGACTGGGGCATCATCATGATGCTGGCGTCACTGGCGGTGTTCATCATCGCGTTCACCATGGGCGGCCTGAACTACATCACCACGGTGCTGCAGGCTCGCTGCAAGGGCATGACCCTGATGCGCATGCCGCTGACTATCTGGTCGATTTTTACCGCGACAATCCTCGGTCTGCTGGCGTTCCCGGCCTTGTTTGTAAGCGCGGTGATGCTGCTGTTTGACCGCCTGCTCGGCACCAGCTTTTTCATGCCCTATATCGTGCATATGGGCCAGGCGCTGGAGACCGGCGGCGGCAGCCCGGTGCTGTTCCAGCACCTGTTCTGGTTCTTCGGCCACCCCGAGGTTTATATCGTGGCACTGCCGGCTTTCGGCCTGGTATCGGATATTCTTTCCACCCACGCGCGCAAGAACATCTTCGGCTACCGCATGATGGTGTGGGCGATCCTAGCCATCGGCGGTATCAGCTTTATCGTCTGGGCCCACCATATGTATGTCAGTGGCATGAACCTGTACCTCGGTTTCTTCTTTGCCACCACCACACTGATCATCGCGATACCGACGGCGATCAAGGTCTATAACTGGACCCTGACCCTGTGGCACGGCAACATCCATCTCAATACACCGATGTTGTTCGCCATCGGTTTCGTGTCGACATTCCTGATCGGGGGGCTGACGGGACTGTTTCTCGGCAACGTGGCGGTGGATATCCCCTTGTCGGATACCTACTTCGTGATAGCCCACTTCCACATGGTGATGGCCATCGCTCCGGTGATGGTTGTGTTTGCGGCGATATACCACTGGTACCCAAAAATGACGGGGCGTATGTATAACGAGGCCCTCGGGAAATTCCATTTCTGGGTGACCTTCCTCGGTACCTACCTGATCTACTTCCCGATGCACTACCTGGGCTTCGAGGGCATGCCGCGCCGCTACTACGCCTATGACGGCTACGAGTTCATCTCGGAATCCGCACAGGGCCTGAACGAGTGGATTACCATCATCGCCATAGCCATCGGAGTGCTGCAGTTCGTGTTCATCTGGAATATGGCCTGGAGCATGAAGGCCGGCGAGAAGGCCCCGGCCAACCCCTGGAATGCCACCACCCTGGAATGGCAGACCCCGGATACGCCGCCCTGCCATGGCAACTGGCGCGATGAGTTGCCGGTTGTGTACCGCTGGGCCTATGACTACAGCGTTCCCGGCGAAGCAGAGGACTTTATTCCACAGAATCGACCCGGGGGACATACCGAGGCTGATATAGACCACGGACACGGTGGCTCCGAGCCCCATGGAGCGCCTGCATGAGTGGTGTAATCAAAACGCTGTCGACCAAGCCCTGGCTAACCGGCCAGGACACGGTCGGCGCCCCTGCCGATGTGGAGATGTTCGCACTGCCGCGGCAGAAGGTCGGCTTGCGCGTGTTCTTTGCCGTGGCGACCTCGTTGTTCCTGCTGTTCATTGTCAGCTACCGCATGCGCATGTACTACGAGGACTGGGTGCCGCTGCAGGAACCGCTACTGGTGTGGGTCAATAGCGGCGTGCTCGTCCTGGCGAGTGTGTTTATGCAGCTGGCCAAGAACAACGCTGCACAAGCGGAGTGGGGGGCAACCCAGCGCTGGTTCCTAGTGGGAGGCATAGCAGCCATCGCATTTATCGGCGGTCAGCTACTGGTCTGGCAGCAGCTCTTGGCCGCGGGGCATTTCGTTTCCTCCAATCCCGCGAGCAGCTTTTTCTATCTGATCACCATGATTCATGGCCTGCATATGCTCGGTGGTGTGTTTGCCTGGCTGCGCACCCTGTTGCTGAACAGTGACGAGAATCGTGAGCGTTACCGCATGGGTGTGGACCTGTGCACAGTTTACTGGCACTTCCTGCTGATCGTGTGGGCAGTGTTGTTCTACCTGTTGTTGTCGACCTGATATAAGAAGACGGAAAAGGGAGAAGCCGCATGGCTGAATCTAGCAACGCACCAATAGGATGGGATGGAGTCGTCCACGACTGGTCCTCCGACAAGGAAGCATTCCACGGCGTGCCCTGGGGCAAGGCCATGATGTGGATCTTCCTGCTCAGTGACACATTTATCTTCACCAGCTTCCTCACCGGCTATATGACGGTGCGGATGTCGACCACGGAGCCCTGGCCGATTCCCAGCGAAGTGTTTGCACTGACACTGTTCGGGCAGAGCATCCCCTTGATCCTGATCGCCATCATGACTTTTGTGTTGATCACCAGTTCCGGAACCATGGCACTGGCTGTGAACTACGGCTACCGGCGCGACAAGAACAAGACCTTCTGGCTGATGGCGGCCACTGCAGCCCTCGGTGCCACCTTCGTCGGCATGCAGGTATTTGAGTGGAGCAAGCTGATCGAGGAGGGGGTCAGGCCATGGGGCAACCCGATGGGTGCTGCCCAGTTCGGCTCGGCCTTCTTTATGATTACCGGCTTTCACGGCTTGCACGTATCGATCGGGGTAATCTACCTGATGGTGGTCGCCTTCAAGGTCAGGCGAGGTGACTACGACAATCGTGGTTACGAGATCGTGGAAATTACCGGGCTGTACTGGCACTTCGTCGACCTGGTCTGGGTCTTCATCTTCGCATTCTTTTATCTCTGGTAGGGGACTGAGCTATGGAACATGCACACGCACAGGCTGAAGCGGCTGACGTGACACACCAGGAACACCCGCTCGGCGTTTACTTCAAGATCTGGATTCTACTGTTCGTATTGAGCGGGCTATCCTACGCGGTGGACTACTACCAGTTCCAGGGTTACCTGCGCTGGACGTTGATTCTCATCTTCATGATGCTCAAGGCGGGATTTATTACTGCCATTTTCATGCACATGTGGTGGGAGCGGATGGCACTCGCAGCAGCGATCCTGTTGCCACCCCTGTGTCTACTGGTACTGATCGGCATTATGTCCATCGAGGGGGACTTCACCTACCTGATGCGGGATGTCTGGTTGGGCCAGGACACCACCCAGCTACCGAAACCGCCGGCGCATATGACGCATTAGAGCGGTAACAGGCAAGGGTAGGAAGAGGGCGCTGCGGCGCCCTTTTTTTTAGTCAAAACTCCGTTATCGGCAAGCTAATACAGTTTCTAACTTACAATATAACGTTATATTTCAGTAGCTTAGTGCGTTTTCCCAGGTATTTTGTAAGATAAAGTTAATGTAGTTTCTACAGGCGGAGTCCCGCTATTCTTCAGCCCCATCCCGATCCGGGCTTCGTTTCCTGAAGATCAGCCGGCTCAAGCCGTAAGAAATCGGGGAAAGCACGACGAACAGCAACAGGAAAAACAACGGAACCCCCGGCACCATCCGCAGACCATCCTTCCGTGCAAACTCCAGGGTCAGGTCCACGCCCGCACTGAACCCGCCACTGGCCACGATTGCTATAGCCATCACGATTCCCAGTGCCAGCGAGGATGTCAGCACCACCGAGAGGAGCTGTTTTAGGTAGTTTTTGAAACTCATCGAGCAGTTCCTGTACTTACTCCCGGCTGATTCTCGCGGGGGCAGTAAAAAGGGGATGCATGATGCATCCCCTTCTATCAATGGGTATCCGCTTGCACGCGCTGCGGTGCAGCGGGGACGGCGTCAGGGTAGGGTCTGCATGGCGTCGTGGAACTTTTTCTGGGCTTCCACGACTACCTTGGGTGTAGCTTCACCTTCGCCGGCTGCCTGCAGTCGCGGGTGGGCACTGATAATCTGTGCCAGGGCTGCTTCCTGCTCATCGTCGACATCGACAAAGAAAATGTGCCTGCCGGCATCGAGATCGTCCTGGAAGCGCACGAAATCCGCGTGGGGCTCCTGGATACCGAAGAGGCCGCCTTCCCAGGTGCAGAATCCGAGCACGATCACCGCCAGGAAGATAAACGGAACCCATCCCACGGTTTCAGTGACGCCACTGAAGTAGGAGACCGCCAGCACGATACTGGCCCCGATCACACCGACCACGGCGCCGATTTCCGTGCCACGCACCACATCCTTTTTCAATACTGCTTCCACGGGATGCAAGTGATCTCGCATGGCAACACCGGCGTCATCGCGGCTAAGAACATGCATCTGCGGTGTGGCTACACCGGCTTTTTCCAGCTCTTCCTCGACGTGATCGAGGTCATCGAGATCGTCACTGATATAGTAATGTCGCTTCATGAACCGTACCTTATCCTTTTGATTTAATTATGGTTTTTGGCCTATGAACACCGCTGTAATCCTTGCGCGGTACAGGCCTATTATGCGGCGAAGCAGCGTGATTGAGACAATAACTTTTGTGACAACACAAAAGGTTTTTTATGCCTTTTGGATATTAGTCCCCAAAATTGCTACCAGCCTGTAAGTTGGGAATCCAATTCCCTGCCACTGAACTAGACTTTTCCCATCAGCCACAGACCGGAACGCTCCCATGCGCATTCTCACCACACTCCTGGCCGGCAGTTTGCTGCTGGCGGCAACCACTGCTTCAGCCAAAACCGATAAGCCCAATATCCTGGTGATCTGGGGCGACGATATCGGCTGGTCCAACCTGAGCGCCTATCACCGCGGGATGTTGGGCGGCAGTACTCCCAATATAGACCGCATTGCCAATGAGGGCGCAATGTTCACCGATTACTACGGAGAGCAAAGCTGCACCGCCGGCCGATCGGCCTTTATTACAGGTCAGCACCCGTTGCGCACCGGCCTGCTCAAGGTGGGAATGCCCGGGGCCGATATCGGTCTGCAACCGGAAGATCCCACCATTGCGGAACTGTTGAAGCCCCACGGCTATGCCACCGGCCAGTTCGGCAAGAACCACCTCGGGGACAAGGACGAATTCCTGCCCAGCAATCATGGCTTTGACGAATTCTTCGGCAACCTCTATCACCTGAATGCCGAGGAGGAACCGGAGACCTACTTCTACCCGAAGGATCCGGCCTTCCACAAGCGCTTCGCTCCGCGCGGAGTCATTCGCTCCTTTGCCGATGGCAGGGTCGAGGACACCGGTCCATTGACGCGCAAGCGCATGGAAACCGCCGACCAGGAGTTTACCGACGCGGCGCTCAAATTCATGGACAAGTCCCACGACAAGGACCAGCCTTTCTTTGTCTGGTTCAACGCTACCCGCATGCACGTGTGGACCCGCCTTGACCCGAAATGGGATGGCAGCTCCGGCTATGGACTATACGCCGACGGCCTCAAGGAACACGACCACCACGTTGGCCAGTTACTGGACAAGCTCGAGGAACTGGGTATCGCCGACAACACCATCGTGGTGTACTCAACCGACAACGGTTCGCAAACCAATACCTACCCGGATGGCGGCGCCGAGCCTTTCCGCGGCGAGAAAGGGTCAACCTGGGAAGGGGGCTTCAGGGTACCTGCCCTGATCCGCTGGCCCGGCGTGGTAGAACCTGGCCGGGTTATCAATGACATCTTTTCCCACCAGGACTGGTTCCCGACACTGCTCGCCGCGGCGGGTGAACCGGGTATCGGCGCCAAGCTCAAGCAGGGGCACCGCGCCGGCGACCGGACTTACCGGGTACACCTGGACGGCTACGACCAGACCGAGTTGCTCGCCGGGCGCGGTCCTGGCAAGCGCCAGACCGTGTTCTATTTTGACGACAATGCCAATTTCAACGCCATGCGCTGGAACGACTGGAAAATCCACTTTGCCTTCATGATGGACGGCTGGGCGGGTCCCCGTGAGGCGCTCAATTTCCCACGCATGGTGCACCTGCGCAGCGACCCCTATGAGACCTCCATCGATTCCAGCATGTATTCTCGCTTCTTCGCTGACCAGTTGTGGTTGTTCGTGCCGGTACAGCAACAGGTAGGGATGTGGTTGAGTACCTTCCGCGAGTTCCCCCCGCGCCAGGCCACCGCCAGCTTTACCATCGACAGGATGATGCAACAGATGCAGCAGATGTTGCAGATGCGGGCCATGGGTGGTGCACCACCGGGATCTCAGCAACAGAGACCCGGTGGCTAGGTAACTATCTCAGCAGGTCCCGGGCAACCACCCACTTGTGAATTTCCGTTGGGCCATCGTAGATCCGCATCAGGCGGACCTCGTTGGCCATCTGTTGCAGGGGAAGCTCCTTGGTCATGCCCATGGCGCCGAACCCCTGCATGGCCCGGTCCACCACCTGCCATGCCATCTCCGTGGCGTGCGCCTTGAGCATGGAGATCTCACGGCGCACTGATTCACCCCGGTCCAGTTTCCAGGCGGTGTGGTAGGCCATCAGGCGGGCGCTGTGGATTTTGGTTTCCGCCTCCGCCAGCCAGTTCTGGATGGTCTGCCGCTCGGACAGGGCGGCGCCAAAGGTTTCCCGCTGCGGGGTGTATTCCAACAACATATCCAGTGCGCGCTGGGCAATGCCGATACACCAGGTCGACATCTCCAGGCGTCGGGTTGAGAGTCGCAGCTGCATGGGAGCGAAGCCCTGGCCCTCCTCGCCGAGAAGGGCGTCGCCGGGCAAGCGGCAATTATCGAACTCCAGCTCATAGGTGGTATTGCCGCCGAGCATGGGAATCTTGCGGGCGATGTTCAGTCCCTCGGCACCGGCGTCGACGAGGAAGGCGGAGATGCCGCCGCGCGACCCTTTATCCTTATCCGTTACCGCCATAACAATAAAGTGGTCTGCAACGTCGGCCCGGGTAATCCATATCTTGCGGCCATTGATAACCCAGTTGTCGCCGTCGCGCTCTGCACTGCTGCGCATCGCCGCGGGATCCGAACCGGCACCGGGTTCAGAGATGGCAATCGCGGAAATGGTTTCACCACGCACATAGGGCGCCAGGTAACGTTCGCGCTGGGCATCGTTCACAGTGGCCGCCAGCATACGCAGGTTGGGAGAATCCGGCGGCAGCACATAGGGCACGACCGATTTGCCGATTGCCTCGTTGACCCCCACCAGGGCAACCGCCGGCAGGTCGGAACCCCCCACATCTTCCGGTGCATCCAGTCCCCACAGGCCGAGTTCCTGGCTGACCGCGTTCAGTGCCGCTCGCTCATCGGGCGTAATATACGCGCCATCGCCGGCCGCCTCGCGTTCAAGTACGGCGGGCTCCAGGGGGTACAGGTGTTCCTCCACAAAGCGGGCCACCAGGTCCCGCAGCATGCGAAATTCTTCTGCCAGTTCGAAATCCATATCAGCGTTTCCCGATACTCATGCTGAGTTTATAAAACAACGCGCCCGTGACCACCACAGCGAGGCACATCCAGGCTTCCGCCGGGCGCTGCAGCACAGTATAGAGCAGGGTCCAGCCGGTAATCGCGAGGAAGAGCAAGGGCGGTAGCGGATACATGAACGTCCGGTAGGGGCGCTCGAGGTCGGGGCGCCGCCAGCGCAGGACGAAGACACCCATCACGGCAAAAAACGTATTCAAGGCCATGGTGGCACCGGCAAGAATCAGGATGCTTTCGAAGGTGGCGGTCCAGAGAAACAACAGGCTGACCAGTGCCTGCAACAGAATAGCCCGTACCGGGATACCATCGGCATTGGTATGGGACAGCACACGAAACAGGGGAAAGTCCTCACCGATCACGTGATAGACCCGGGGGCCCGCAAGAATCATCGCGCTCACGGTGGAAATCAGCAGCAGCGCCAGTAACACACCCATGATGGCTGCGCCGGCATTGCCAAACACGTACTGGGCCGCGACGTAACCAATCTCGACTTTTCCGGCCATGGCGTCCATGGGGGCAACCGCGAGGAATACGTAGTTCAACAGCAGGTAGGCCGAGGCGACCAGCGCGGCGCTGCCGAATAGCACCCAGGGCAGGTTGCGCTGCGGATTCTCCAGTTCGCCACTGATGTAGGTGGCGGCGTTCCAGCCCGAGTAGGCGTAGTTCACGTAAATCAGGGAGACCGCGAAGGCCCCGCTCAACAACAGTTCCCCGTCGCCACTGGATGGGAGGAAACTGATCGGCTGCGGATTTGCCTCCAGGGTCAGCGCCACCACGGCGAAGCCCAGGATCAACACTATTTTGAGCAAGGTCAGCAGGCTCTGGGCACCACCGCTCTGGCGGTGACTGGTACAGTGGATAAAGGTCAGCACCAGCAATAGACCCGTGGCCAGCCACAGGGCGGAGAGGGCCGGGAACACAGAGCTCAGGTAGCTGCCGAAGGTGAGCGCCGCCAGCGCAGTGGGGGCAGCGAAACCGACGGTTGCGGAAACCCAGCCCGATATAAACCCTGCCACAGGGTGATAGATTTCCTTGAGGAAATTGTACTCGCCGCCGGAACGGGGCAGGGCGGCGCCGAGTTCGGCATAGGTGAGCGCGCCGCACAATGCCGAAAACCCGCCGACCGCCCACAGCATCAACAGCACGAAACCGGACTGCAACTCCAGCAGCTGAAAGCCCAGGCTGGTAAATACGCCGGTGCCCACCATGTTGGCGACAACTACGGCAGCGGCGGCAGAGGGTTTGAATTTACTCAAACAGCATGGCCTTGAACTTGTCCAGCAGCGCACTGGAGGTGCGGCGGGATACCACGTAGCGCACGTGATCGCCATTGTCCGCCTCCGGCGAGACCTCGATGCTCCACAGACCTGCCACCTGGTTGGGCAGCATCGAGTAGCGTATATCGGTGATGCGGTGCGGGTGCCCCGGGTCCAGAGCGACATAGCCATTGGAAAACCAGCGGAAGCGCTCAATATCCCGGGCCTGCTGCGACTGATGGTCCAGCCAGGGAAGATCGCGTTCCAGGTCCAGCTTCGGTACCGAGTCACCGTAGTAGACCTTGCCCGAGCCGAGCACACGAACCGCGTCCACGTAATAGTGGCCGCCGTTTTCGTAGACGATCTTCCACAGCACGAGGTTGCCGAAGCTGGGCTTTGCTTCCAGCGAAACCGGCTCGTGCCCACGCGAACGCGCCATCTCCCAGCCGATGGCCTCAGCCCTGTCGCGTTGCACCACTCCGATGACCGGGTAGGCCACGGCCCAGCACAGTGCGATCCGTGCCAGCATGGCTTTGCGACGCAGGACTGACAGGACGATCAACAGCAGGATCGGCAGGGTGAACAGAGGGTCGATTACCGAGACTGTGTTCCAGGCGAAACGGGCATCGCTGAAGGGCCAGAACAATTGGGTGCCGTAGGTGGTGCAGGCATCGAGCAGGGCGTGGGTAGCGTAACCCAGGGTGCAATACAGCACGCTGCGTCGCAGGGAGAGACCGCGACGTTTGCCGAACAGCTGGTGTAACACCCAGCCGCAAATAAACCCGCCCACGGGAATAAAGACCAGGGCATGGGTAAACTGACGGTGATACTCCAGGAACAGGAGCGGGTCGGTACTGGAACGGATCAACACATCCAGGTCAGGTGCCATACCCGCGAGGAAACCGAGTAGTCCGGCGATCCGGGCATGCTGGGGAGGTGCTATGGACTTGGGGGCGGCGGCACCGAGCACACCCTGGCTCAAGGGGTCCATGTCAGTAACTTACTCGTGGTAATCCCGCACATACTGGTTCAACAGGCGCACACCCCAGCCGGCGGCGCCCTTGGGAACAGTTGGACGTGCCTTGAAGTTCCAGGCTTTGCCGGCAATATCCAGGTGCGCCCAGACCGTATCCTGTTTAACAAAGTTACCGATAAACTCCGCACCGTGGCTGGCACCGCCACCACTGCTGCCCTCTACCGAATTTTTGATGTCGGCGATGTCGGACTTTATGTCCTTGCGAAAATCCTTGTGCAGGGGCAGGCGCCAGAGTTCTTCACCGGAAGTCCGGCCAGCGGACTGCAGCTGTGTCGCCAGTGTGTCCTGCCGTGAAAACAGGCCGGCATAGCTTGCGCCGAGCGCGGTCTTGACCGAACCGGTCAGCGTGGCGATATCCACCAGTACGGCGGGTTCAAATTCTTTCTGCGCATACCACACCGCATCGGCAAGAATGAGTCGGCCCTCGGAATCGGTACTGATCACTTCAATGGTCTTACCCAACATTGTGGTACGAACATCGCCGGGCCGTTGAGCACGCTGGGAGGGCATATTTTCAACCAGCGGGGCAACGGCCACGGCATTCACCGCTGCATCCCGGCGCGCCAGGGCCAGCAGGGCCCCGGTCACCGCGGCAGCACCGGACATATCGTATTTCATGCGCCACATACCCTTGCCCCGCTTGAGCGTAATGCCGCCGGTATCGAAAGTAACTCCCTTGCCGACGAATGCCAGCGGTGCCTGGCCTTTGGGTGCGCCGCGATATTCCACCACCAGCAGTCGCGGTGGCCTTTCGCTGCCCATGCCAACTCCCAGCAGTGCGCCCATACCCTGCTTTTTCATTTGCCGTTCGTCCAGCACGGTGATGGTGACATCATCGACCCCGCGGAAAGCTTCCCGAGTTCTACTCACAAAGGATTCCGGGTAGATGATGTTAGCGGGCTCGTTGATCAGGTCCCGGGTGAAGTAGACAGCATCGGCCACACCGGCCCAGTCCTTGCGCCAGTGTTCTGCCGCTGCGGCTGAGTTATCACTGTGAATGACGAAGCGCGTTTCCGGGCCGGCATCTTCGGCGTCCTCGTCAGCGGATTTGTACTTGATAAATCGGTAACCCCCTAGCTGCAGGCCCAGGGCGATATGGGCAGCGGGGTAGGGGGCATCTGCAACCGGCTGCTCCCAGAGGATACTGACGCGCTCGCTGTCATCCCGACCAGCCTGCTTGATCACGGTGCCACCGAAGTCCTGTACTGAAGCCGCTGTCAGGGCCTTGTCGCCCAGGCCAACCAGGATTACCCGCGCGTAGGGGCCCTGGGCATACAGTGTCAGGCTTTTGTTCGGCCTGGCCGTGAAGCCGGCGGCATCGATGCCGCTCATGAGCTGCTGCCTGAGCCCGGGCTCAAGCCGCTCGGGCAGGCTGGAGTTTTCGGCCAGGGCCAGGACCAGGGTGCCGGAGTTTGGCAGTGCATTGGGTTCGGCAAATTCAGGCCGGATCGCTGCGGATAAAAGGCCCGGCAATACCAGCAGAATGACCAGCAGGTTTCTGGCAGGGATCATGACTTCCTCTTGGGGGTCGAGCTAATCCCGCCAAGTGTATCACCGCTTGGTGGCATGCACCTTTACTAAACACCTGGCGGGCAAAACTGTGACCGCCATCACTGTATGGGCCCATCCCCGGCGACAGGACTCCAGGCGCGAGGGTAGGATTTTAGCTGCAATACCAAAAGCGTCGGTACAGATAATAATTCACCAGGCGAGGTCGCTGAGGGTGCACATAATCATCACTTTTCTCACTGCTTTGGCAGGCCTCATCTGGGCGCTCTATCGCTTACAGGATGCCGGCGTGGATCTCAATTCATTCAATCCCTTTTACTGGCTGCGTCGCCGGCGCTGGCAAAACCAGGTCAGCACAAGACCCCTGCACCAGCTCGACAAACCCATTGACGCGGCGGCTGTGCTGGTAACCGCGGCCATCAAGACCGAGGGGGAGATCAGCCGCGAACAGAAGCGTGAGGTGATCGACCTGTTCGAAAATGAATTCCAGCTCGACACCAACGCCGCGGCGGAGCTGTTTGCCACCTCGGCCCACTTGCTGAGAGATGCATCAGACATAGTGCGTGAAGTGCGACCGATACTCGCAACCTCGCGCGAGCGATTCAGCGGCGAGCAAGTCAACGCCTTGCTCGCACTCTTGAAGAAAGCCTGTTGCCTGGACGGCGCCCCGACACTGATTCAATCCGAGTTGATTGAAGCGGTGCGTTGGGAATTCACACAGGCAGTACCTGAACACGGGAAATGGACATGAGCGCAGCACAAAAATACAAGGTGGTATTGAGCGGCCAGGTGGGCGAAGGCTTCGACCAGGAACACGCCCTCAGTGCATTTGCCGAGCTATTCAAGGTAAGTGCTGAGCAGGCCCAGGTATTCTTCCAGGGAAAACCCCGCGTCTTACGCAAGGATCTGGAGGAAAACCAGGCAAGGAAATACCTGGCAGCCCTGAAAAAGATCGGCCTGGAGCCCAAGCTAATGCGCCAGGCTGAGCCGGCTGAGACCCCATTAGAGTTGGCAGCCGGCGGCGGCGAAGCTTCTGCAGGACCGCTGACTATGACCTGCCCGAAATGCGAAACCGAGCAGGCGGAGGCCGAGGAATGCGCCCATTGCGGCATCATTATTGCCAAGTTCTTGCAGGCCCAGGAAGCAGCGGCCAAGGCGCAGGCGCCGGCAGCGCCCGCTGCGAGCGCTGACAACCCGTCGCCCATGTCCGAGTTCATGCATGCCGATGATGAGCCGGATTCCGCCAACCTGGTAGCGCTGGGCGCAGCAGCGGTTGCCGCACTCGTTGGTGCCCTGGTGTGGATGCTGATTGCCGTTGGATTCGGTTACGAGCTCGGTATTGTCGCCTGGGGAATCGGCGGTGCCGTGGGACTGGCAGCCGCAGTCCTGGGCGGCCGCGGTCAGGTTTCCGGGGCCGTATGTGGCGCGCTGGCGCTGGCTGCCATACTTGGCGGCAAAGTACTGGCTGTAGGCAGCATCCAGTCCAGCATCGCTGAGGTGATGGCAGAAGAAGAGATGTGGAATGCCGAAACCGAGGCTTATTTCGAGGAACTCCGCGCAGATGCGCGCACCTATTCATCCCTCGGCAGTGATGAGGCCGCACTGCGACAGTTCATGGTGGACGAGGGCTATACCATGGCCGAGTCCGCCGCGGCGGTTTCTGCAGAGGACCTGGAGTTTTTCTACGAGTATGAACAGCCGACCCTGGCCTGGGTGGCAACCAATGATCCCAGCTACGAGGAGTGGCAGGCCTACACCATGCAGTCGATTACCGACATGTCCACCCTGGACCTGATGACCGCTGATCTCGGTATTCTCGACGGTATCTTCCTGCTGCTGGGGATCGGTACCGCTTTCCGCCTCGGCAGCGGCAGTGCAGGCGAGGAAGAGGCGGAAGAACTACCCGAAGAAGAAACCGCCGAGGCCTAATAGTCCACCTTGCCGCGCAAGTTCTTCACCTGACCCCGCCGCGTCTTGTTGTCCATGCGTTTCCTGCGTGAGGCGCGGGTAGGGCGGGTCGGTCTCCGTGCCTTACGGCTGACCGCCACGCTGTTAACCAGTTCCTGTAAACGTGCCACGGCATCGGCCCGGTTCTTGTCCTGGCTGCGATGCTGCTGCGCCTTGATCACGACAATGCCATCCTTGGAAATACGTCGGTCAGGGAGCGCCAGCAGCCGCTGCTTATAGCGTTCCGGAAGCGAAGAGGCGCGAATATCGAAGCGCAGGTGCACCGCGGTAGACACCTTATTGACGTTCTGACCGCCCGCGCCCTGGGCACGGATGGCCTGGAACTCGATTTCGGATTCCGGGATTTCGACTGCTTCAACCGTCATTATTTGTGCTTCATGTAGCAAATTTGGCAACGAAATCGCAATTGTGCGGGACAAAACGGTGCTTGCCCAATAATATTCGCGACATTGAGACCAGATGTAGTGACACATGACCAAACAGTGGCGAAGACTACTGTGGCCCCTGGCAGGAGTGGCGCTTGTAAGCGGCTGTGCCAGCACCCAGACAGAAACAGGGATCACCCCGGACCCCTCAGGCAAACTGGCCTGTGATTCCTTTTTCATCTACGAGATGTGCGTGCAGGACGTGTCTGGTGACGGGCAGGTAGATCTCATGTATTTCTCGGATACCAACGAAATCTTCATGTACCGCGACGGCATGGAAGACCAGGTCACCCGGGTACTGCCCATGCACCGCTGTGCCATCCCCATGGACGTCAGTACGGTCAGCTACAGCTCCCAGTTGCTCTACAACGATGAACTCACGCTGATGGCGGAAATGGACGTAAAAGGGCGCCTGCTGGCCAATTACATGGCCGCAAAACCCGCTGTTGACGCCTGCCACGGCCAGGACCAGGCAGTTAGTGGCAGCTTCGGTGACGAAGAAGACTACGACTGGGCTTTCGACTAGTTCACACTTTGGGCAATAATCCGGGCCAATGTGTGATAACCATCACTATCTATTGATTCTTAAGCAGACAATACGCGGCTTCTAGAGCTAGGCTTCACTCAAACACGGACACCCAACGGTAGGGGTTTTTAAGATGAGTGCGGCACATACCTATAAAATCGTTGTCAATGGCAACGTCTCGCCGGGCCAGGACCTGAAGCAGGTACAGGACGCGTTCTGCGACCTGTTCAGGCTGGAACCCAAGCAGGTGAAGGATTACTTCCGCGGTAAACCCATGGTTATTCGCGAGGACCTGAATGCGGCGCGGGCCAAGGTTTACCTGGCAGCACTCAAGAAAATCGGCATGGAATCCAAGCTGCTGCGGCAGGGCCCGTCCGTACAGGGCGGTAAAGTCAGCTGCCCCAAGTGCGGTATGTCGCAGGCCCCGGCCGAGGAATGTGTTAAATGTGGTGTAGTTATGGAGAAGTGCCGCGATGTGCAGGAACGCATCGAGGCCGGTGAAAAGGCACGGGAGGCTGCAGATGGCAAAAAGCCGCTAGCAGGCCTGAGTGCGTCGGGCTTTGCCCGTCCACACGCCCTGGGCGCCTTAGCAGCAGTTGTAATGGCCGGAGGAGTGGTCTGGCAGCTGCTGGCATAAGCAGGGGTAAAGGAGCCGGGAGAGGGCCTAACACCCAACCCCGGCTTTTTTATACATCACTTATTTAACATAATATATATTATGCGCATTCATATGAGCTACGCGCTCTGCTTACAGTCTGGGGGAACCTCACTTAACGCGAGTCACATACATCACAGATGCGCCGTCTTCATTCTCAAACACGACATCGACATTGCCGCCGACATTCTCGGCCAGCAGCCTGGACAGGGTCATGGTGCCCTTGACACTCGACCCCAGGCTCTTGCCCTGTGCGTCGTAGCTGAGTCGGCACATATTACCCTGGCAGTCTGTCGACAGGAGGTCGACATCGCTCATGGCCTGGTCCTGAAAGACTATGCCGAGATTTTCCAACCCGTCTCCAGTGCCGCCGGCCACCCGGAACTCTTCCGCAGCGGAAAACGCATCTGAGTTGGCGTAAACCGTGGAGTCTGTGGCACCGAAGTACGCGGTCTCGCCGGCTGGTGCTCGTGCATGGGGCTGTTCATCTTTCAGTTGCTCCAGCTCCGCACGCAGCGCATCAACCTCTCCCACCAGGTTGACAATGTCGGCGATCAGAACAGCCACAACTCCGGAATCATCACCAGCGGGAGCTGAAGGAGCCAGCTCTTCAACGTGCACAGCCTGTTCGAGAATAGCCATTTCCAATGCAGCAGGCGCAGCTGTTGGTACAGTGGCTTCACTCGCGGACCGGCCCGCCATATATCCCACCGCAGCGGCCAGCGCGACGTTGACTACGCAGACGCCAATGATTGTCGGCGAGAGTTTCTCCATCACAGAATCACAGCGGCCGCTGCGCGCCCAGTTCGATAGTTCCCAATTGCGAGGACACCGGCAGGCCGCATTGCAGGCTGAGGCCGCTGCGATTGCCTTTGGCTCGAATGACCACCCTCTCAAATACCAGCCTGGCTTTGCCTTCGGCCGGTAGCGTGGTTGTGCGAGTCAGGAGCTGGATCACTTCACCAGTGTTTGATACTTCCCAAAGGGAGCAAAAGATCTGCCTGTCTGTAATGCCGAGGTTCTGGAGATTTGCAGCAACGCTATAGACTTCACGGCCCTTCAGTGCCGATGATCGCGACAGCGGGCAGGTAACAAAAATCTCCGGCGCATTGATTGGCGCAGGTCCGGCATTGATGATTCCCCTTGGATCAAAAAATAGCTGATCCGCTTCCGCAGGAAACAGTGCCTCACAGGCACTTGAAGGTATGATCTCGGCGAAACGTGCGTAATAGGCTTTTGAGGTGGATACGGCTGAAAATACGCTCAGTGACGCGAAGGCCGCGAGCAGTAGATAGATCTTTTTCACTTCTTTTACCCCTTCCGTAGGTTACAACGGCATTACTACAACACTTCTTGTAGCCTACGCTGGTCATTGAGAAAATCAATATCAAATCGCCTGCGAGCCCCAGGTTTTTACTGGACGTACGACCGGAAGTGATACCAACACAGAATAGTTGCACTGACCTGCCCGCCAGAATCGTGGTCCTGGCTGTTGCCGCGCACTTCATACTGCAAATGCTCAGCCCGGCTCCCTGGGTCAACCTTGCGCCCCTGCTGCTCGCCGTAGCAGCTATCTCCCTGCTGCCGGAAAGACCCGTAGCAGGCGATCGCCACGGCCTGAACGCAGCGATCGTGGCGATCGCCTGCTTCCTCGCCAGCTATGCCCTGTCGCTGATATTGTCCACGAACAGGAGTGCCAGCCTCGAAGTCCTACTGGCGCTGCTGCCAGGCCCCCTGCTGTTCGCGCTGCTGCTGCAACTGAACGACGCGAGCATGCACAGCAGGCAGTTGGCGCTGGCACTCAACAGCAGTGCCCTGGTGGGAAGCGGCTACCTGCTGGTCGTATTGTTGGCATTCAGTGCTTTCACACCTGTCAGGGTGCTTTCGGGTTACTACAGCGCAGCCTTCGTGGTACCCAATGACGTGCTGTTCCTGGTCTGTCTGTCGCCCTTCAGCCTGCACTTGCTGCTTCAAGAGCATAGATTGGGGATACGACTGTTCGCCGCTGCCGGCCTGCTGGCTATGGTGGTCACCGTGGTGCTGGCAGAGAGCCGCGCCGGCCTGCTCGTTTTCGGCGCTGTGTTAAGCGGCTACGCGCTCACCCGCTCCTGGCGCCTGCTATTGCCCGGCATAGTGACACTGGCAGCAGTCCTGCTCGCAGTTGACGGCTTGCGTGGCTTTGCGTTCCTGCAGGATATAACGAGTCTCCAGTCGCTGACCTACCGCTCGGTGTTGTGGCGGGCGGGAATCGAGAGTTTTCTGCAGCACCCACTGGCCGGTCACGGCCCGGGCACCTTTGCAGTGATTTACGAAAATCTACTGGAGAGCGGCAATCAGCCTGCCGATTTCGACCACGACACGCGCAAGATCGCCTGGGCACACAGCCTCTATATTGAGGCCCTGGCCGAGCGCGGGATTCTGGGGCTTGCATCACTAGCGGGACTGTTCGGTGTCGCCCTGTGGCTTAACCTTCGAAATCTTCGCGAGGCAGGATGGCAGTGGGCGGACTGGCAGATTCCGGTGCTTGTGTCCCTCTGCGCCCTATTGCTGGCCGGTGCCATCGACCTGACATTCATGAGAACCTGGGTCATGTCACTCAGCTTCCTGTTAATGGGATTGTGCGTTATCCGCCCTCCAACTGTGGACAACGGCTCAGGCACCCTATCCAGTTAGTTAAGGTTACTTCTAGATTCTAATAATCCTATTATTTCAATAGCTTAAATAGGATATGTAACTCTCCGGCGAGCTTTTTCTGAGATCAAATCTAGGCCACCTAACAAGCTAAGCATGGTCAACCGCCGGGATTGCAGGTAATCCCCCGGCTCGCTGCAACACTGAACCCTGAGTGCCGATGCCGCCCCACACGCCCGGGTCAGCAACGGCCTCGACTGCGGACAACGCCCCTCGTCGACCTCCCGCCCAGTCTCCGGGTCTACACATACCCTGATCGAGCGCAGCTGACCGTCCACACAGGGGCCCCAGCCGACGGTACGCCAATCGGGCAACCAGGGCGGCCACAAGCCAAAACGGTCGAAATTTCCCGTGGCAAAGCCCAGGAGACAATTGGACTGACGGATTAGGAAATTCGATTACCCCGCCGGCATTAAGCTGATTTCGAGCTATTTTTTTATCTTTTATATCAGTATCTTAAAAGGCTATCTTCAGAGCTCTGGGAGGAATAGTTAAAGTATATTCGAGACAGTAGACAGCTAAACAGGCTCGCTGCACTCCACGTATAGCTCGTCTATCTCCATCACACCCAGCCAACGCTTGATCTCGCGGGCAAATTCCTCGCCCTCACGGCCCGTCACAAACAGCAACTCCACGTAACCATCGGTTTCCGTGATCATTTCAATATCGCTGTAGCACAGATCAACGGTGCCAAAAGGTTCATCCCGATCCGCCAGTTCCTCCAGTCGGCCGAGCACCTCATCATCCATCTGCTCTTCGCTCAGGTCACCCAGGCCGAAATAGTCCTTTTTACCTTTGCGAAGCGCGATATCAAAAATGTTCCTGAGATTGTCCTGGTAGGCCTTGTCTTCGCAGCTGAAGCGAACTGTCACGTTATATTCCATGGTTTTTCTTCCTCTTCTTATGCGGCTATAGAGGCGCCGGATGGTGCCTGCCGGGCTTGTGCTTTAGCCTAGGCAAGCTTACCTGATTACTCAAGTTCGTCTGATTTCTAGATACCCTATTTTATTTATTTATCAATAGCTTGTGTTGTCTTGTGAAGATTTTTTTAAGGCATACCTCAAGTGCTTTGTAAAGTACATTCGGCGGCGACAGCAGCCAACGAATGCTATATGAGCACCGCGTCCTGGAACTCAAGACCCACGCCAATGGTGCAAATCAGGAAATCAGACACATCGGTTTCAGCCTGCGCCTCCCCACGCACACTGACTCGCCCCTGCCTGGGGGGCGAGTTTGCGCTGCACGGGCAATAGGATTACGAGCTTATTAGAAAACCAGGTAGCGTAAAATACACGGATGAATTAGGCCGATCGCATGGGTGCAGTGGTCGAAAACCTGAAAGTTGCAAACTTAATGCAATATTTAGACTGTATTAACACTTATATTTCAATGGGTTGCCAACTCTTTGTTACACACTACATGATTACTTGTTAATGTGACCTCTAAGCTTGCGACCATGACCCTGCAGCGTATAATGCGCCCCTCTAAGCCGCACAAAAAGGCGCCATGCCCCGCAAAAACCCGCACATCACCCACCTGAGCACCCTGCTGACCTGCAGCTGGCTGCTTGCGGGCGTCCCTGCGGCCACGGCCCAGCCCCTGGTGTCGGAGCCCTGCGATCGCTTACCAACAGACGGACACTCCCGAACCGCAAACTCTGGAGCGCTGAATCCCGGTCGAATCCAGGTATTTACCTGGAATATCCAGAAATCAAGCCAGGACGGCTGGCAGCGGGATCTCACAGATCTTGCGTCACAGGCCGACCTGGTGGTCCTGCAGGAAGCTGCCCTGGAAAAAGCCCCGCTGGACACCCTGTCCAACCACAATTTCGGTGCCTTCGCGCCTGGCTATACGACAACCAGCCTGACCACGGGTGTCATGACACTGAGCACCATCGAGCCCCGTGCCCATTGCGCCCTGCAGCACGTCGAACCCTGGCTGCAGAGCCCCAAGGCCACATCACTGGGCCTGTACCCCTTGGAAAACGGGCCAGACCTGCTGGTGGCCAACCTCCATGGGGTCAATTTCAGCCTGGATGCCGCCCCCCTGGCGGAGCAGTTGGCCGATGTGGCCCACCAGATCGAGCGCCATCAGGGGCCTGTCATTCTCGCGGGTGATTTCAACACCTGGAGCTCAGCGAGGAAGGGCGAACTTGGCGTAATTTCAGAGCAATTACGGTTAAATAGCGTTGTTTTCGCCGAAGATAGCCGAATAACGGTGTTCGGGAACACTCTGGACCACATCCTGGTGCGGGGACTGGAAGTCCTCGAGAGTGAGACCTACACCGTGGACAGCTCAGACCACAATCCCTTTGCCGTGACGCTGCGCCTGTCGGACACTCCCAGTGAGACTTTACTTTAAGTATTCTTTTATTAAAAATATCAATAGCTTAAACGCAGCTCCTAACAACCACCCCAGCTATAGTTAAGCACGTTTCCAGGCTCCATTGAGCCGCAGTTGGCTATTATTTGAGCAAATCCAGCACAGGACGAGCCTCCTCGACAATATGCGCCACACTCCAGTCCTCATCCGGCAGACCGTATTGCAACCGGCAAAAATCAGTACCGGCGCGCTCCGGCAGTAAAGCACCGAAATACCAGCCTGCTTCACGCACATGGTCGATAAGTGCCAGTGCTGCCGCTTCGGTCAAGGAGATATCCAAGTACCGTGCCGGGAAGCTGGCAGCCTCCCCCAGGAACGCTTCAAGACACTCTTCCCAGTCCCGGCCGACCCGGTGGAAACGCAGGGCAGCCGCGCCCTGGGCGGGTTTCAGCAGGGTTTCGCAGCGACTCCTGGCAGCAACGCCCCCTGCCCCCGGACCAGCCAGGTCACGCCTGGCACCGATCGCCTCATACCTGCTTTTCAGCAGTTCCTGCCAGTCAGCGGGGCAAAACACCTCCCGTGCCGGCATGCTATCCGGGAAAAGCGGCATAAACAGGGTAACAACGGGCATTCTGCGTAAGCCAAGATTGCCCGCAAAGCCGCTAATTTCGTAGTCTCCCGGCCAATCCTGCAACAATACGCCCGTGACCACCGCACCGCCGTCCACGGACTGGCGCTGGGTAATACTGTGCAGCGTGACCGCGTAAAGGTGCAAACCGGCCAGTTTGTCGGCCTTGTACCGCGCAAACATGGGCCGCGCCAGGTGTCGCATGACCCCCTCACCGCGAAAATCGGGATCTACCATGCCGGTGGTGCCATCTGCGGTCACATCCCCGGTGTATTCGTAATAGGTGCCAAAGTGGCCCACAATTTTGCCCTCCGGGGTCTCCGCGACAGCGCTGCATAAACGCCCTGCTTTCAACTGCTGCTGCAACTCATCGGCGTCGTAGAACAGTGAGTTGGGGTAGGTGCTCCCGTACAAATTGCGTACGAAATCCACCAATCCGGACGCCTCTTCCGGCGCAAGCAGGCGATATTGGAGTTCAACCAACGCCCGCAGCCCTCGAAATTACTTTAAGTACTTTTTTAGCTTTATTATCAAGTAGATATAGCTTAGTCTGAAGATTATCTGGAAACATACTTAAGACCGTTTTTAGTCTCAATTTGGCTACTTTTCGTACAATTTATTGAAATAGCAGGCCACCCGGATCGCCGACTGCAACAACCTCTCCTCTATCTCAGGGAGTTGTCTGCGCACATAATCGGCATCTATCCGATTCGAAGGAGGATAGATCGCATCCCTCAGCGTCGCACTCTCTGCAATCCAGGGTTCCGGTGAGTCAGAACAGGGCTGTGCCAGCACCTCCGGCGTGAGCCGGGCCTGCAGCCGACTGACCCACTCCCCTTCCCGCAGCCCGGCCTGCAGTATGAGATCGGTATCCCAGACCCGGTGCAAATTGGTGTTTTTACCCAGAAATTGCACCCGGTAGCGAGTACCGCCCCGATCTGTGCCGTTACCGACATGCAATGGCTGATGCAAATCCTGAATAATATGCAGGGAAAACCGCAGAGCCAGCTGTTTATGTGCCCTGGAGGCCGCCTTATCACGCAGGTCCCTACGAAATCCGGATAAGGCAGTAACCCCATCACCCTGCGCTGGAGCGCCCACCTCCCTGTAGGTCTTACCTTTAGGCACTGTTACGTAGTGGTACGCCCCCGCCTGGTTCTGCCAGAAATCCGCCGGATTACTGCGCATTTCGTCTGCCCAGAAGGCGGCCTCGGCAAAGCTCTGACCGGCCAGGAGGTCATTTATGGCCGTTTTGGCAGTTTCACTTAGCAGCTCCTCCGCAATTCGTGCGGATATCCGATGGCCCTGTGGGCCCCAGGCCGAGGCATGACTCGACACCATTAGCAAACTAATTAGCGCAATTTCTAGATATATTTTAATCATTAAATATCAATGAGATAGAATGCTATTATACGAGACTATCTGAGCTTTATCTAAAGTCATTTCTAGCTATCCAATATACAATTTGAAGCCTTTTTCCCGATGTCGAACCCAGGAATCGCCCTCATCATAGCGTCGCCAGGGAGCTCAATTTAGGTAAGTGTGTACAAACTTACACATTCCGAACTTGTCCCAGGGGCCGTTCCACGGGGAACCAACATATCTTAGCGCATAGTCAACGCAAACCGATGCGTGCTCCTCCGAAACCTGGCATTGACGGCACGCCAAGACAACGCTACTAATGATGAGAGCTTGCGCACCGGCCTGCAGATCCTCACCTTCCTTTCGATCACAGAACCACATGCCCTACTGCACTGCTAAAGTGTCGTTGTTATACCCTGTTTCCAGCAATTAGCCGACACGGAACGCGTAGATTCGACATTAACTGCCCTTTCTTTTTGTTTTTCAGTAGCTTGCCTCTTCTGTCTAAATCTTTAGTCAACTATAGCTCAGTTGTTTTCTAGCCCACTGGATCACGCCTTTACGCTATTTTTAGGACGGAAACCCCTGGTATGTGCCATAAACCCGCCGTGGATCCGCCCTTCGCCACCAAATATGGACAGCATGACATTTTCGAGCCCGGCGTACCTTGATCTCTATCGGGCGCCCCCTGGCTAAACCTGGCGCAAATCGGCTTTTCATGCAGTTCCATCCAGGCAAGCAGCACCGGCTCCGCATGCTACCGGAGAGAGAATCAACATTAAATAGCTTTTTCCTTTTAGTATCAGCGCCTTATAGTTACATTCTGAAAACTACTTAAGATTTTTCTAGAAACTATGTAGGCCTATCTGGCCCTGTAGTCCCGCGCGCCGTGGGAATAAGGGTGATTCGGGGGCTTAAGAGTGCCCGAAGACAGGCCACCTGGCGCTTAGTGTTATAACCCGCTGCCATACCATCGCTATAACCCGGGATCATAAAGGATACCCCTCTGTGACTACCGTATAGTGATCGGTGGCTTCTCTAATTGCTCCCGCACTACGCCATTTCTCGGTCCACCAGCAGCTCGAAAGCACTTTAATAAGTCTTTTCTGTACCTTATCAAACACTTACAAGGCATATCTAAACGTAGGGACCAATTACTTGAAGTGGTTTCGAACCCAGCTGCGGTCAACCTGGAGGCCGGCGCGCCCGCTTCAATCAGTGTGATGACCTGAAACACCCCAATGGACCTTAATATTCTTTATCCAAGCCGGGATCTGCCTGGTTGAAAGCGATCGATCTGTAGTAAATCCCTTGGTAGACGCTCAGGATCGGATCAAGAATCAACTTTAAGTTTAAATTCCTACAGAGATTCAACTGCTTATATGGATATATGAAAATTCCAGTGAGGCCTTCCTGAGTTGGTTTCGAGCCACCAGAAGGCCTGCCATGCCCTGCAGCACTGGTTCGATCCCGGCCCCACCCCTGCCTTTACTTAGATTATGGCCTCCCTGGATATTACGCGCGCACAACCATTCGCTGTCTTGGATATGCTTCGGGTCTGGTCAGGCACTCTGCCGTATACAGCGCAGCCACCCGACTAGCCACACGGATTACATAGTAATATTATGTCAAGTGAACTCCGAGGAACGATTGCCAGGGTGAAGTTTTAGCACTACGTTTCTGCCCGGGGGATCCCTACGACAAGTGAAAATCGGCGATTCTGGCTTCGTATGGCCCAGGATTAACTCTAGATCAATGTAGAAGTTACTGGAGGTACTTTTAGTACCGTTTAATCAATGCGTTATGGCTTTTTCCCAGACCTATTCGATGCACTATTAAAGTGATTTCTAGAAGCTTCGCTTGAACTACCAGGGAGCCTGCTTCCCTTCCCCGCCCACTGCTGCACTAACCCGGTGCCGACCTGGAGAGTAGATCAACAGGGTTTAATAAGGGTAATTCAATAACTTACGGTAGTTACTTTAGATTGGTTGGGCCAAACCTTAAGTAATTTCGAGATTTCTGTTGTATTAACAAGGTCCTGCTCTTAGCTACTGCAGTTCGTTATCTGGTTCTGAAGCCAGCTTGGCTGCATCCTGGATCGATGCATCTAGAAAGGATCCCAAACAAATACTCGCCCCTGGGAATGAAATAAAGTCTGCTGCCTTGCTAGCACACCGCACTAAACTTGAGAGGGTCAACCTTATAGATTACTTGAGGTTTAGTATTTCTTATGAATTCAATTGCTTAGCTTACATTTATAATTCGCCTGTGATGTTTTCTTGACTAACATTCCAGGTAAATTGAGCGCATAGTTCTTGCGTTTTTGCCGACAGTTGGCGGCAGAGACAACCTCCCTCGCCCTCTGCCTACTCTCTGCCCCGCCCTCCCAAGGAAAGGATCCTGGTATTTAGTAGAATATCGCTCTATCTGTCTATCAACGCCTCAATATAGCTATATTATGTTATATAGATATAGATTCTGCGTTGGACTATTGATCGAACCGCCCTCCGGATGCCCACGCCAGCGCCGTATCCTGGATCGGTTCCGCATCCCTGGACCGCTAACAGCTATCACATCATGGTTCACACAAACTAGATTCGACCTTAGATGCGAATTCCCTAACACTATCAGGGGTTTAAACAGTATTCCTTCCGCTTGCATCTAAATGACTTCAAGTGGTTTCTGCTACGTTTTGAGTCCTGATACCATGAAAGCAAGTGAGATGATCGGCCAATGCAGGACTCCGCAGCGAATTCCAGTGCGTCTGTGCCCCGCCGAACCAGTTCCAGCAGAGAATTTCCTATAGGATCCAGGGCCTGAAGCCGGGTGCTGCACTAACCTACCGGGAAATCCCCAAAACACAAGGAAAATGCTACCTCAGAATTTACTTTAGGTTGAGAATCTTGTTCTATATCAGAGAGATAGGAGCTAGATCCCAGACAAGATGTATAGCCTTCTCAAGTAGTTTGTAGCTTTCCGCTCCTCAGATACCCCATGATTTCTGGTGTGTATTGCAGGTCCTGGGTGTTACCCTGCCCCGATAACACCTGGCACAAGCCCAGGTATTGCACCGCCCCCTCCCAATACGTAACAGCCTCAATGACATAGATATATTATGTAAAGTATGTATCAACTAATGGCTACTGCGCCCGTTAGATCGCGCATCCATGGCAACAAGATAACCCCTTCTATGGCCCAAACCATTTTATGCGGAGAATTCGCCGTAGGATCCTGGGTCTATCGCCCGGCGTTGTAGCTCCCTGCCGGGAAATCCTCAAAAGTCCCGTAGCGCTTTATCCTAGAATTCACTTCAGGTTGTGAATCCCCAATCACCTCAACGACTTAGAGGCTACACTGCAGACTTGATCTGTAGCTTCCTAAGGTAGTTTGTAGCTTTCTGCTGCTCAGATACACCATGATTTTTGGTCTGTATGGCCGGCCCTGGGAGCTACCCTGCCCCGATATCACCTGCCAGAACCCCAGGTATTGCAACGCCCCCAATACATAGCAGCCCTCAGTGACATAGATATATTAAGTAATGTAAATATGGACCAATCCCTACAGCTACCGTTAGATACTACATCCTTGACGACTATTAATGACTAAAGATCTTCAACTAGATGTTTTGACTTTGAGAGGTTGGTTAACGTGTAAGCAAGTGAGCTGATATGCCATTGCCGGATTTACCGTCGGGTTACCCGCCACCCACGCCCACAACAGTCTGTAGCCTGCAATTTGCAGTAGGATCCTGGGTCTATAGCCCGGCATCGTAGTCACCTACCGGAAAATCCTCGTAAGGCCTGTATCGCACTGTCCTAGAATTTACTTGAGGTTGTGAATCCCCTGTTAGATCAATTAGATAGAAGCTTAACCCTAGACCAGATATGTAGCTTTCTCAGGTAGTTTGTAGCTTTTTGATCTTCGAATATCCCATGATTTACGGCCTGTGAGGCCGATCCAGGGTACTGCCCTGCCCTGATCACACCTTGGCAAATCACTGGTTATATAGCCGCATTCGAGCTAATGCCCACGGCCCAAGCTGCAATGTAATGCGACTGTCGGTGGAGGTATCAGCCTCAGAATGCACCTTTTTGGTGCGCGTGAGGGGCGAAACCCCTGGCCATTACAGTACCGGTTCAGGCTCATCCCGATTGCAGGGCCCCCTGCTCCTGGCTAGATTAGCTTTTTTATCCCTCAGCCGGGTTATTTGCACCCATAAGCAATGCGTGGGTGAGTACAGCGTGGAGCTCTATAGTTAACGTTAATTCTAGGTACTAGTAATCCTCATAAATACAATGAGATAGCAGGTATTGGTAATTAGTAAGTGAGATACACTTGAGGCATTCTTTAGCGGCTTTGCCGGCCTTTATTCCCCGGTTGGACGCTAATTACCCATCCTTTTACAGGTTGGACTATTCGACCCGAGACAGGAGGCCGCGATCGCGGTGGCCCAGGAGCCCAGCTTTGTGAATTGCTCCAGGGGGCGCCGGCAGGGACTACCCAGCTGCTTCCCCGGAAGCATTATTGGCACAGGAATTCGGAGGTCGAGGTGGGCCTGTATTTTTAATAATAATATTAAGTTATCAAAGTTACCGGCTCAATGGAGTCAGCAGAGCGCAGCACACTTAACGTAGATTCTCTAAGCTCTTAATCTTTTAAATACAAATACTTAGCCGCCCTATTTAAGGGCGGCGTGAGGCTTTCTTAAGGATTTTTTGAGATGCCCGGGAGCCCTTTCGGGCTCCCGTAGAAGGGATCAGGGGCGCGGATAAATCAACTCGCGCTCAGCGATCTTGTCGGGCCATACGAGCCTCCGGCGGCCATCCTGCCATTGCAGCAGGTAGTTGGACTTGGCGACCTGCCTTCCAGTCTCATCAACCTGGTAATGCCCCAGCAGCGACCGGAAGCGCATGCTGCGCAGTTGGTCCCGCAGAGCAGCCTTATCCAGGGAGCCAGAGAGGCGTACGGCGGCTTCCAGCACCTGGCCGGCGCTGTAGCCAATCGCTGCGTGAACCGCGGGATTCTCACCGTATTTCTGGCGATAGCGGTAGGAGAAGTCCTGTGCGCCCGGCATGCGTACCGTCCGCAACCACTGGACCACGCCGACAACCCCTTCCACATTGTTGAACAGGCGTTCGCTGAACTCCCGGGTCGCTGGCCCAACGGTCAAAGCCACCATGTCCACATCGAGGCGTTTACCCGCTCCGAGGGAACGGCCGATAGCCACGGAATCCTCCAGGTAAGAGGCTCCGAGAGCCAGGTCGGCATTGGCACTCTGCAGCTTGGCGCCCAGTTCCTGGAATTCACGCTGACTCACCGGGTAGCTCTCATCGAGGATGATGCGGATACCGTGCTTTCTGGCCTCCCGGCGGATACCGTCAGCCACCTCACGGGTGAACTCGGCGTCGGCATAAAACAGCGCAATGGTCTTGGCGCCCCGCTCCGCCGCCGCCTGGATAGCCGGGTCCATGTAATTACTGGATGGCGTATCAATGCCAAAGATATTCTTGTGCCCCCGGTTCCAGATCTTCTCGGCCGAGGCGGCAGCCGCGACCATGGGGACATTGAACTCCTCTGCGACATCGCTGGCCGCCAGGGTCAACTCCGAGGAATAGGGCCCGATCAACAGGTCGACTTTGTCCTCGTTGATCAGCTTGCGGTAGAGCCAGGCGCTGCGCGCCGCATCCGAGTGGTCATCGTAGGCGACCAGTTCCACCGGGCGCCCCAGCAATTCCCCGCGGGCATTGATGTCGTCGCGCCACATTTGCAGGCCCTTCATCTGGGTCTTGCCAAACTCCTCGAACTGGCCGGTAAGTGACTGGGTGGTACCGATGCGAATCGGTTCCGCCGCCTGGGCAACCATCGCCACCAGCAGCAGTGCGCCGCAAAGGATATTGGACAGGTATTGTCTTAACTTCACTGTGCTAAATCTCCTGCTTATTTGGCGACGTCGAGCTCGCGCTTGGTTGAAATGAGCCAGCGTACGGTGTCGTACTCAAACGCGGAGCCGGTCTCGAAGTAACGGAATGAGACATTGGCGCGGGTATCGATGGCATCGAGCAGCTGTACCCCGTAGCGCGCTTCCGTACTCATGAATTCGTCATAGAGCAGGCTGGTCGCGTAGCTGTCAGCCATGAGGCCTACGCCATCCCGCAGGTTGGAGGGTCCCAGGAAGGGTACTACCAGGTAGGGACCCGGCCCGACCCCGTAGTGACCAAGTGTCTGTCCGAAATCCTCCGCAGGGCGCGGTATGCCCATGGTGGTGGCCACATCGATCAGCCCCAGCAATCCCACGGTGCTGTTGACCATCACGCGGCCTGTAGACTGCGCTGTCTTGCTAGGAGAAAGCTGCAAAATCGAGTGAACAAGTGTTCGTATGTCTCTGATATTGTTGAAGAAGTTTGATATCCACTTCTCCGCTACATCCGGGGTTATCCACTTGTAGCCGCGCACGACCGGCAGAAATACGTTCTGGTCGAAGTGGTAGTTGAAGTTGTAAATGCGTCGGTTCATGCCCTCCCAGGGGTCATAAACGCGCGTTTGCGGATCATCGACATCATCGGGCACCAGGCGTGCATGGCTGTAGACCGGCTCCGGGGCATTGTCGTGAATCGGGGGGTTGGCGCCACAGGCAGTCAGCAAAGCCACCAGAAGCAGCAATCCACCCAGACGGGTCCATATTCTCTGCATTGAATTGTTCATTATTTAAACACCCCGACCATGTGGGCGACATTGTCGCGGTATTGCATATTGCCCAGGTGCCCACCCACCGGGTAAATCTTGGCCCGGTCGCCGAAAGTCTCCCGGAAAAAGTTGATCTCGCCCGGTTCCAGGATCACGTCGTCCTCGTTGTGCATGACCTTGATGTTCGAGCTGTCACGCAGGAAATCGGCAATGGTGGCGAGGCTCATGGAATTGATGAAGTCATCCCGGTCCATGCCCGGAAAATCGTCCTTGTAAAAGGGGTAGAAAAACTCGTGATAGAAGTCGGTGAAGCCCACGCGTGTGACCACCTGCCGGTACTTGGTCAGGTCTGACACCCGGGTGACTTCCACGCCTTTCGGTTTGACGAAGCCGAAGTCTGTGATGATGTCCGATGCCATCAGCATGGAACTGGAGGAGAGCCGGAAAGCCAAACCTATCAGGGCGGCCAGTTCCTCGTCCTTGGGCTGCATGGCCGAAAACACGGCGACCAGGAATTCTTCACCGAAATCCACGCTGTCCTGCCGCTTGTAGACATCGCTGAAAGTGCGTACCACCCGGTCAAAAAAGAGGCTGAAATTGTCTTCACCACCTGGAATATTCTCGATCATGCGATCCAGCAGCGAGATCGAGTTATAGATGGAGTAAGGCGGGTTGATCAGCAGCACCCGCTCGAAATTGAAGGCCTGTCGTTCGCGGTCCAGGTGGCTGACAAAAGCAGCATTAAAACCGCCCAGGCTATAGCCGGTCAGGTAGTACCCGCTCGATTCAACATCGAGGTCAGCCACAACTTTCTGCATGGCACGGTACAGGTCCTCCGCATCTTTTTGCGCATGACCCGGGACCCCGGTGGCGGAGGCTGAGGTCACGAAGTTCAGGAATGTCGGGGAAGACAGGGAGATCACATGGAAACCCTGCTCATAGAAGGCCTTGGCCATGAACAGATTCTTGCCGCCATTATGGGCCGCACCTGTCCCGGCAATCAGGAACATCACCGGCGCCCTGCCCCGCTGCAGCGCCGCGGAATAACGCATCTCCGCGTCGTAGAACAGCGCGTCCGGCACCTCCCGGTTCTCGAAGATTGTGATGGTTCTCGACCTGAAGGGTATTTTTTCAGGGAGCTCGGCCTGAAACTGGGCCGGCGTACCCACGACGGTGGCCAGGAACCGGTCACGCAACGGGTAACCGTAGTCGTCAGCGGCCGATGCCCAGGAAACGGGTAGCCCTACCAATACCGCAACCGCTACCCAGCGGATTAATCTCTCCATGCTTGAAAGTGCCCCTTGATTGATTTGTTGTTCTGGCGACGTACTATCACATAGTAGTCGAGTTTTTTTACAGCGTCCTCCGGGCTGACGCACAAATTGTTAGCCCAGGTGGACAAATTTAGGGAGACAGATCAATTGATAAACAGTTTTGAACGAATTGTGATCGAAGTACCCTCCCTGGCGAGCGCGCGGGCGGACTATGACAAGCTCCTCGGCGACTTTTCCGATGGTGTGCTGGCCCTGGCCAATGTGGCTGTGGAATTACATCAAGAGGACGGAATTGCCGAACCCCGCATCCGGGGCCTGGTACTCATCGACGATGAACAGACCGATGAGCCTGAAATCAACCTCCCCGGGGATCTCAGGGGCCTGACCCTGTCAAGCACGGCGCAACGCCGCCTGGAAGCGGCAGAGATCCCAACCGCCACCGGGATCAGCGCGGTCGATCACATCGTCCTCATGACCGGGGATGCCGATGATTGCATCCGCCTGTTCGGGGAAGGTGGACTGGATATGCGCCTGGCCCTGGACCAGCTGGTGCCGGAATGGGGCGGACGCATGCTGTTCTTTCGCTGTGGCAAACTCACGCTGGAAATCATCCAGCGACTGGAAGACCCACCAGCCGAGGACTTTTTCTGGGGTATTACTTACCTCTGTCCGGATCTGGAATTCACCCTCGGCAAGCTAGACGCAGCCGGCATCGAACACTCGCCGATTCGCGAAGGCCGCAAACCGGGCACACGCGTGGCCACAATCAAAAGCCACAACCTGGGACTCCCTACCCTGCTGATCGAACCGGCCGCACCCACCGCGCGCTAGGCCGCGACGCCGGCCTCGCGCAGGGCTGCCACCTCTTCGGCGCTCTTGCCGATTTCCAGCAGCACCTGGTCGGTGTGCTCACCCAGCTGTGCGGCCGGTCGCAGGGCGTCAGAAGGCGTGGCAGAGAAGTTCGGCGGGTTGTTGGGTTCGCACATTTTTCCCGCCTGGGGATTGTCGATGGCGCCAAAGGAGTCGTTGGCCTGGAACTGGGGATGCTCGGGTAAGTCGGCCAGGTCCTGTGCCACAGAACAGGGCACGTCCTCCGCTTCCAGTGCAGCGATCGCGTCGGCAGCGTTCATCTCCAGGGCCCGGTCGCTCACCGACTTCATGATGTCGATAAGGTCGCTGGCATTGGCGTTGCGGTCGGCCACTGTGGCAAAGCGTTCGTCTGCGGAATCCACACCAAAGGCCTTGCAATAACCGTGAAACTGACTATCGGTCACCGGTGAAGCCGTGCCGTAGCCATCCTTGAAGGTGAGCAGACGCATACCGCCGGCGATCTTGATTCCCTCGTAGGCGCCCTCCTCTTCGAAACTGCGGGTTCCGGCCACGTCTGCCCAGAGAAAGCTGACTACCGAATCAACCATGGAGAGTCGTATATGTTGCCCGCCACTGCCGCGCTCACGCGCCAGCAGCGCGGCACTGATAGCCTGGGCGCCGGTCAGGGCGGTGACCTTGTCGCAAAACAGTTGCTGGTAGAACTGAGGCTCCCCGGTGTCCCGGTCCCGCTGGCTCTGCACCACCCCGGCAAAGTTCTGGATAACATTGTCATAGGCGGCTTTGTCCGCATAGGGGCCGCGGTCGCCGAAACCGCAGACCGAGAGATACACCAGTTCCGGGTTCACTGCACTCATCGACGGGTAATCGATACCCAGGCGCGCGGTGACGCCGGGACGAAAGTTCTCCACCACCACATCGGCCCCGGCTACCAGTTCCTTGAGCAGCGCGACACCCTCCTCCGATTTCAGGTTCAGTGCCAGCGAGCGTTTACCGCGGTTGCAATTATGGTAGAGACTGCTGACCCCGTTGAGGGTGGCGCCGAGATAGCGCATCACATCGCCCACGCCGGTGGGCTCCACCTTGATTACATCGGCGCCCTGGTCACACAGTACCGTTGCTGCCGCGGGTCCGGCGATCATGGCGCCGAGATCGATGACGCGGATGCCACTCATGGGTCCAGCCATTAGCCGACTCCTTCTTCCTGTTCAGACAGGCGGAAAGTATTACATAGTGGCACTCAGCCTGCGCATAAAAAAACGGCCCGCCAGGCGGGCCGTCAATCAGTATCCGGCAGTCGCTAGAAACGGTAACGTGCCCGCACCGCATAGCTGCGCGGTGCATCGAGGCGCCCCTGGCGGGCGCCGTTGAACAGGGGCATGTCGTTGACGTAGGAGTAGGTATCCTCATCGGTCAGGTTTTTGCCGATCAGTGAGAGATCCCACTGGCCATTGGCCGGGCCAAAAATCAGCGAGGCGTTGACCTTGGTAAAGCTGTCCTCCTTGGACACCGGGTCCAGGTCACCCTGGCGATACACTTCGTCGGTGTAGCTCAGGTCCACCGAGCTGCGCTACTCGTAGTCACCAATCGGTTGCACGTGATTGGCCACGAAGGAGGCGCTCCACTCGGGCGAATGCTCGCTGACCTCGCCCTTGAGGTCATTGACTCCGGCGGCCGCACAGGTCTGGTTGTTGATCAGCAGTGCAGCGCCTGCGGCCGCGGCGTAATCAGCAGCCGCGACAGCATCCTGGTAGGCATCTTCGCGGAAGTCGAGGAATTGCTCTGCCACACAGGCCTGGTTGGGGAATTCGTCGTACTCAAAGTCGAGATATCCCACAGAGGCCTGCAGCATCAGCTTGTCGGTCGCCTGCCAGCGGCCGTCGATTTCAATACCCTGCGAGGTAGCCTCGGCAGCGTTCTGAACCTCGAAGGTCGTGTTGCCGGCAAAGATCGAGGCCTGCAGATCATCGAACTCCGTGTAGAAGGCAGCGATATTCAGTTCTGCCGCACCATCCAGCAACACCATCTTGGCGCCCAGCTCGAAGGTCAGCACCTCCTCGTCCTCGAAGTCCACGTCCCGGGAGTCGGCACCGAGGCCCTGGGGCAGGCCCATATAGAAGGAGTTGAAACCACCCGCCTTGAATCCGGTAGCGGCACTGCCGTAGACCATGGCGTCAGGCGTGATGTCGTACTGTACATTGAACGACCAGGTGAAGCTGTCCTCGTTGCGGCTCATGCCGGGGTCGTTGTCGGTGAACGCGTGGGGTGTGAATTCACCCAGCAGTACCGCCGCCAGGGCCTCCGGGTTGGTAGCCGGGTTCTGGTCATCCAGCGGTGTGGTGCTGCGCGCCACGTACTCGGAGGCATAGGCACCCTGGGATGCGTCCTTGTCCTCTTCGGTATAGCGCAGTCCCAGTGTGGCCCGCAGGCGCTCGTTCACATTCCAGGTAGTCTGGTTGAAGATCGCCCAGGTCTCCGTGTCCTGGTCGAGGTAGGCATAGCGCGAAGCGCCCAGCACACCGGCGGGTACCAGCACAGTAGTCAGGGAGGTCTGCGCACAGGCATTGGCGAGATTTGCAGTACTGCCCGGAACCGTTGCCGCCACCAGGGCCGCGGTCGTGCCGGGGTCGCCCGGCACGATCGCATCGCTGCCACCGCCCGCTGCACAGTTACCCCCCAGCAGCCCACCGATATTTGGCAGGTTGAACTGGGTCAGGCCGTCCACGTACATTTCGTTGTCCTGGTAGTAGGCGCCAAGTATGTACTCGAAAGTACCGCCGACATCAGAGGTCAGGCGCAGCTCGAAGCTGGTCTGTTCAAAGTCCTCGGTGTCGTCGAAGCGCACGATGGGCAGCGGGTTGAAGTCCGCATCAAGGTAACGGTCGAAATCGTACTCCGAGTAACCGGCGATGGCGGTGACGGTGGAGCCGTTGGCCAGGCCGTGCTCGACGGTCAGCGCGTACTCTGCAGAGTCGCCCTCGAACTCCTGCACAGAACCGAAGTCGATAACATCGTCACCGGCAAAGGGGCCAAATCCATTGTTGCCCATGAAAGTGTTGTCATCCTTGCCGGTGGGAATACCCGCATCGTCCAATAGGCCCTGAATAGGGCCGGCCTCGGCGATCACCCAGGGCTGACCGTTGATGTCGAAATCGCCCCACTCTGCACGCAGTGACACCAGCGTGACATCGGTCGCGTCCCACTCAAGGGCGACCCGGGCGAATTGTTCATCGCTGTCGGGGTTGTCTTCGTCATAGGCCATGTTCTCAACCCAACCCTCTTCCATCTGGCGATCCAGCAGCACCAACCGGCCCCGCAGGCTGTCCGTAAGAGGACCCGAGATAATGCCCTGCAGTTCAGTCTCGTCAAACTCAGGGTTGTACATCGCCGAGATTTCAGCCTCCATCTCCTGGGTCGGCTTCTGGGTGGTGATATTTACGGCACCGGCAATGGTGTTCTTGCCGAACAGGGTCGGCTGCGGGCCGCGCAACACTTCCACCATGGCGACGTCGAGGAAAGAGAAGCGGGACTGGGTACCGCGGCCGCGATAGATGCCGTCGACAAAGGTGGCCACGGATTGCTCGAAGCCGGCCTGGTTACCGGACTGGATGCCACGGATATTGATCTTGTCGCCGATCGGGTCCTGGTTTACCTGGAAATTGGGCACGTAGGCGGTGAGGTCTTCGGCGCGCTGGATACCGGCGTCGGTAATCTTTTCGCCGTCGATGGCCGACACCGAGATCGGCACATCCTGCAGGCTTTCGACGCGCTTCTGTGCGGTCACGACCACCTCTTCGAGCTTGAGTTGCGCGGCGGCGGATCCAGCGCCGATCAGCAGCGTTGAGGCAACCGCGGTGGCAAGCAGTTTAGGTTTTACGGGTATGTAAGTGTCCTCACGCGTTCGCATGTTCAGGTCCTCCAGGTGTGTGATTATTCTGTCAGTGCGCGGTGTGATCGTTCGATAACGTATTGTTGAATCAGCCCGGCCTGCTCCGCATCGAGCACGTCGGCGAAGCCGACCATGCCCTGCTGCCAGTGCATGCCGCCGATGACAATGGGTAACCAGTTGGCATGGGTTTCTTTGCTGGCTGCCCGTAAATCCGGTGTGACATGACCGCTGACTGCGCCGTCGCCGTGGCAGACCATACAGAAAGTGGAGTACAGGGCCTTGCCCTGTTCAACTTCGGCGCTGCTGGCTGTCAGTGGCGGGGGATCGAAAACCAGTTCCGGATTTTCAGCCGGCGGTAATGTGGCCGTGCCGCCCAGCTTGAAAACCAGCAGGCGGCTGCGGTTGGGATTTGTCGCTCCCTTGAGGGCCTCGCCACCGACCAGGGCCAGTGCACCGCCCCAGCCCGCGAGCACGGCGATATACTGCTCCCCGTCGCGGCGGAAGGTTACCGGTGGCGCGACAATTCCGGTCTGGGCATCGAAGCCCCACAACCGCTCGCCGTTATCGGCCCGGTAAGCGGCGAGCTCACCGGAGGCATTACCCTGGAACAGCAGGTTGCCCGCCGTCGACAGCATACCGCCATTCCAGGGGCCGGGATGGACCACTCGCCAGCGTTCCTCCTGGGCGACCGGGTTCCAGGCGGAAATATGACCAGTAATACTGTCCAGCACCTGCTGCCGGGTTTCGGGGTCATCAGGTAAGAGGGCCGGTATATTGTCTGTGCCGGTGTTCCAGTAACCGGGGCGATAGGTAAAGTTCTCATCGGTGGCGAACACCCAGGGTGCATCCTGGGCCGGGATGTAGACCAGGCCGGTATCCGGGTTGTAGCTCATCGGGTGCCAGTTGTGGGCACCGATTGGTCCGGGGAAATGCAGGTCGGTCGCCTGTTTTTCGTAGCGTGCACCTTCTGTCTCCACCGGGCGGCCACTTTCCGGGTCGATATGGGAGGCCCATGTCACCGTGTTGTAAGCTTCGGCGGAGATGAACTCGCCGGTAGCCCGGTCCAGCACATAGAAGAAGCCGTTTTTCGGCGCCTGCATAATGACCTTTCGTTCCCGCCCCTCGATAACAAGCTCCGCGAGTATCATGTGCTGCGTGGCGGTGTAGTCCCAGGTTTCGCCGGGGGTCGTCTGGTAGTGCCAGACATAACTGCCATCATCTGGATTGAGGGCCACTATGGACGACAGGAACAGGTTGTCGCCGCCGTCGGGACTGCGAATCTGGCGGTTCCAGGGGGCCCCGTTACCAACGCCGATGTAGAGCAGATTGAGTTCCGGGTCGTAGGTCATGGAGTCCCAGACCGTCCCGCCACCACCGTATTTCCACCACTCGCCGCCGCCCCAGGTCTCCAGCGCCGCCGCCATGGCGGGACTCTCAGGCGGATCGGCCGGATTGCCAGGCACCGTATAGAAACGCCAGGTTTGGCTCCCGTCGGAGACTGCATAGGCGCTGACATAACCACGCACGCCCAACTCGCCGCCACCGTTACCGATAATGATCTTGTCGCCAACAATGCGCGGTGCTCCGGTGATCGAATAGGGACGGCTGGTATCCGTTGTCCGGGTCTCCCAGACCAGCTTTCCGGTAGCGGCATCCAGGGCGATCAATCGCCCGTCGAGGGTGCCGAAAAATACGCGATCGCCCTTCAGTGCAACACCGCGATTGACCACGTCGCAACACAGGTGAACCGCCCAGTCGCGCGGCACCATTGGGTCGTACATCCAAAGCAACTTGCCACTGGCGGCGTCATGCGCGTACACCATGCTCCAGGATCCGGTGCTGTACATCACGCCGTCGCGGACGATGGGGGTCGCCTCCAGGCCACGGTGAGTCGGGTAATCGAAGTACCAGGCCAGGCCCAGGCCGTCGACATTATCGGCAGTGATATCATCGAGGGGACTGAAGCGCTGCTCGGCCTCGGTAAGGCCGTGCAGCAACCAGTCCACATCTGCCGCCGAGGGAGCCTGTGCCGTTGTGGATTCTTGCGCTCGCTGGCAGCCCGTCATGGGCAGGGCAAGCACCAGGGAAGCAAGCAGCAAGGAAGAAACGCGTCTGTTAATTAGCATTGTCATGGCGTCGATTTTCCAATCGTGAAACTATCGGTGAAAAGATGGGCAAATACTTGACATTACATGCAGCTGTTTTGACAATTCGTGCATGCAACCCGTCATACGTACCGGTCTGCTAAGCAATTTTAGACCAACCATAACCGCGCTTGGGGCTGATCCGGATGCGGTGGTGTCTGCCGCGGGAGGCAGCTGGGAGGTCATTAGTAACCCCGACGCCTTTATCCCCTACCCACTCTATTTCAGTTTACTGAGCACCGCCGCGGAGCACACCGGATGCCCTCATTTCGGCCTTGAGATGTCGCGCGCCCTGGGTGCTGCTGACATGGGGGTCAGCGGCTTTATCATGACCCAGGCGGAAACGGTGGGTGAAGCATGGCGCACCTTTTCCCGCTTTTACCATGTCCACGACACCTATGGAACGGTGGGCCTGCACAGCCGCGGCGACCTGGCCTACGTCACCTATACCCTGCCGGACAACTCACTGCGCGGTGTGCGAGAGTCCTCGGACATGGCCGTGGGCATCGCCCACAATATAAACCTGATGTTTTGCGGGCCCGGATTCGAAACCCAGGTCCTGCAGTTACCCTACCCGGAGCCGGCTGATCTCGAACCCTTCGCCCGCTTTGGAGCCCGCCGGCTGCTCTTCGACCAACCCAGCTACGCGGTCGGTTTTGATGTGCGACTACTCGACCAAGCGATCGCGCAGACGGACCCAAGGCTCAAGGCTATTCTGGCCGACTACGTGCGCAGCCTCGAAAAGAGCGGAGAGCACATGTATAGCCGCCAGGTGGAACAGCTGATTCGCCAGTTCCTGTCTACAGGGCGCTGCACGGTGGTGCATATCGCTCGTTTTCTCTCGGTCAGCGTACGCACTCTGCAGAATCGCCTGGAGGCGGAGCACACCAGCTTCCAGGCGCTATTGGAAAAGGTCCGGCGGGACCTGGCTCTCAAGCACCTGGCCGGCGGCGATCTGCAGCTGACCCAGGTGGCATTCCTTCTGGGTTACAGCGAGCTGAGCGCATTCTCCCGCAGTTTCAAACGTTGGTACGGCCGCTCCCCGCGGCAATGGCAGCAGCAAGCCGACCGCATCTAAAACTCCACCTGACGTATTCAGGGCCCGCCCCCGGGGCTACAGGTTTGATCGTTAATTTATTAATAATATTTTTATGTCAGATACCTGATCAAAAATCGAGCTACCATTGTTAAGAAACAGCATTAAGTTCAATTAGTGTTTGTTTATCAGTGTGTTACAGCGTCTTCTGCAGAATCGAGATAGCTTTCTTTGAGGGGAATTCTAGGCGTGCGCCACCACGATACGACCCCTGACCTGCCCCTTGAGCAGAGTCTGCAGGAGTTCAGGCACCTCTTCCAGGGTAACATCCTGCGACAGCTTGCCGTAGTCCTTGAGCTGCCAGTCTCCGGCCAGCCTGCCCCACATCTCCAGCCGCCGCTGGTGGGATATCTCCACGGAATCTACGCCCAGCAGGTTGACGTCCCTGAGAATAAACGGGAACACCGTAACAGGTATATCCGTACCGCCCACCAGTCCCACTGCAGCCACGCTGCCGCCGTGATGCACACTCTTGAGCATATTGGCCAGGGTATCGCACCCAACCGTATCGATGCCGGCATCCCACTGGGGTTTTAACATGGGCTTGGTACTGGGTTCAGACAGCAGAGCCCGATCGATCAGTTGATTGGCACCCAGGTCGTCCAGCCAGGCTGCCGCCTCGCTGGAACCGGTGCTGGCCACCGGCAGGTGGCCGAGATCGGCGAGTAAGGCAACAGCGAAACTGCCCACCCCACCACTGGCGCCGCTGACGACGACGCTCGACTTGTCCGCCAGTCCCATACGCTGGAGTTTGTCGATACACAGGGCAGCCGTCAGTCCGGCGGTACCGATGGCCATGCTGTTGCGCAGGTCCAGGCCCGCCGGTAGCGGCACCGCCCAGTCCGCAGGCACCCGGATATATTCGCCCAGGCCTCCGGCAGTGTTCATTCCCAGGTCGTAGCCGGTGACGATTACCTCGTCGCCGGCATTGAAGCGCTCATCGTCACTACTCTCAACAACCCCGGCAGCATCGATACCGGGGGTATGGGGAAACTCGCGGGTCACGCCGGGATTGCCGCTGGCTGACAGGGCATCCTTGAAGTTAAGGGAGGAATAACGCACCCGGATCAACAGTTCACCGGCCGGTAGCGTGTCTGTCGAGAGTGTTTCGATCACCGACGTGAAAGCGCCGGCCTCGTCGCGGTGGACACGCAGGGCTTGGTATTCGGCCATGATCGCTCCTAGTGCTGCTTGCGTTGCAGGCTGGCCTGCCAGAGTTTGAGAAACGAGCGTTCCATGGCGCCCTCGGCCGCGAGGCCCAGTTTTTCCTGCCAGTGCTTCTTGTGCACGTGGCGCACTTCGAAGACATCGCGCTCAGCGAGGCAGTTCTGCACAAAGCTGTCACTGGTCTGCAATTCGTCCACCAGCCCTCGCTCAAGGGCGCGCTGGCCATACCAGACCTCACCGGTGGCAACCTCGTCGATATTGACTTGCTCACGGTGAGTGGCCACAAATTCCTTGAACAGGAGGTGGGTATCTTCCAGGTCCTCCTGCATCTTGGCGCGGTCCTCGTCGGTGTTTTCACCGAACATCGTGAGGGTGCGCTTGTAGTCCCCGGCGGTGAGTTGCTCAAAGTCCACGTTGGCCTTGCGCAACAGGCGGTGGAAATTCGGCAACTGCGCCAGCACACCAATCGACCCGATAACAGCGAAGGGGGCTGCCAGGACGCGATTGGCCACGCAGGCCATCATATAGCCGCCACTGGCTGCCACTTTATCCACCGCGACGGTCAGCTGGATACCGGCGTCGCGGATACGCTGCAACTGGCTGGCCGCCAGACCATAGCTGTGAACCAGGCCGCCGGCACTTTCCAGGCGCACCAGCACCTCGTCGCCGCTGCGCGCAACTGCGAGTACCGAGCTGATCTCCTCGCGCAGGTCTTTGGAGGCCGAGGCCCGCAAGTCACCGTCGAAATTCAGCACATAGAGCCGCAGCCGATCCTGGGAATCCCCCTCGCCCTGCTTTTTGCGCGACTTGTGTTCCTCCTTGTCGCGCTTTTTCTGCTCTTTCTTTTCCCGCTTTAAGTCCTCCTCGCTGAGCACCACCTGTTGCAGGGTTTCCTTGAAGCTGCGGTAGCGCTCGTTGAGCTTGCGAATCTCTATATGCCCTTCCTCCTCGCCGCGTTGGCGATGTCCCAGGGCAAACAGGCCACCGGCCACCACCAGGATGGCAACGACCACAGTCACGGCCTCCGCAAGAAAAAGACCGTATTCAGACAAGTATTCCAAAAGCTGTACCCCTTACTGGTATTGTTCGACGTGGTGACGGATCAGTTGCCCGGAGATGGAGTGCACCGGCGGGATGGTCGGCAAGGCGTCCGGGCGGAACCAGTGCGCCTCGGCAATTTCTTCGTCCTCACAGACGATCTCACCGCCACTGTACTCGGCAAAAAAGCCCAGCATCAACTGGTTAGGGAAGGGCCAGGATTGTGAGCCAAAGTAGCGGATGTTATCCACGTCGACACCGACCTCTTCCTTGACCTCGCGCACCAGGCACTCCTCGACACTCTCCCCGGCTTCGATAAAGCCGGCCAGGGTACTGAACATCTCGATGGGGAAGTTGGCATTGCGCGCCAGCAGTAGTTCCTCACCGCGACTGACCAGGACGATGATGCAGGGAGCGATGCGCGCGTACACCAGGCTGCCGCAGGGCTCACAGGTGCGCGCCCGCTCGTGACTGTGGCTGCCCATGGACTCACCGCAGCGACCACAAAAGGCGTTTTCCCGGTCCCAGTTGAGTAACTGATGAGCACGTCCTGCCAATGCAAACAGGTCATCGGGTACCCGGCCGAGGATTTGATAGAGATTACCCACCTGGTAATTGGGGGGAAGCATCTCCGATGTCCGATCAAGCTCACGGGCGAAACAGGGCTTGCCATGCCAGTAACCGAGAAACAGTTCGCGCACCGGCTCCGGCGCCAGGAAACGCACCTCACCCCGGGGCAACAGACAGGGCTCGGGGGCTCGCATATCGACGACGAGTTCGTCGCCGTGAAAGACGCAGTAAAGAGCCTCTTCGGCAGTCTCGGGGGCCCTTAGGTCCGGCTCAAACATGAATGGATCCGTCCATTGAAAACAGGCCGGCTATAGTACTCCATGCACACCGGCTCTCAAAATGCTGTCGGGAAAGCTGGCTAGCATTGCGTACTATCACGTAAAATGCGCCGTTCATCGACCGGGTCAACCAAGAAACCTATGGACAAATCCCTGCCTGTCGCCTTCTCCCGAAATTTCCTGGGGTCGGCACCGAACTGGTACAAGAAGACGATTCTATTCTTCCTCCTGGCCAATCCACTGCTGCTATATATCTTCGGCCCGTTCTTTACCGGCTGGATTCTGATCCTCGAGTTTATTTTCACACTGGCCCTGGCACTGCGCTGCTATCCGCTGCAGCCCGGCGGCTTACTGGCCATCGAGGCGGTGTTGCTGGGCATGACATCACCGGACGCGGTATTCCAGGAGACCCTGGGGCAGTTCGAAGTCATACTGCTGCTGATGTTCATGGTGGCGGGCATCTTCTTTATGAAGGACTTGCTGCTGTTCGTCTTTACCAAGATCCTGCTCAAGGTCGAGTCCAAGACCACACTGTCACTGCTGTTCAGCTTAGTCTCGGCGGTGCTGTCCGCCTTCCTGGATGCACTCACGGTGACCGCGGTACTGATCAGCGTGGGCGTTGGTTTCTATACCGTGTATCACAAGGTGGCCTCGGGCAAGAAGGTCACCCACGACGACTTCCACGATCACCACCAGGACGAGCACGTTATCGAATACCACCGCGAGGACCTGGACCAGTTCCGCGGCTTCCTGCGCAGCCTGATCATGCATGGCGCGGTAGGTACAGCCCTCGGCGGTGTCTGCACCCTGGTAGGCGAACCGCAAAACCTGTTGATCGCCACAATCGCCGACTGGGATTTCGTGACTTTCTTCCTGAAGATGGCGCCGATTACCATGCCCACCCTGGTCGCCGGCCTGCTGACCTGTTACGTGCTTGAGAAAACCGGCAAGTTCGGATACGGGGTGCAGCTGCCCGTGCCGGTCCGCGAGGTACTGGAGGAGTTCCAGCATCACGAGGAAAGCAAGCGCTACAATCAGCATATCGCGCGCCTGATTATTCAGGGCATCGTTGCGCTGATACTTGTCGTGGCGCTGGCCACGCACGTTGCGGCGGTGGGCCTGATCGGCCTGATGGTGATCGTGCTGCTGACGGCTTTCAACGGCATTATCGAGGAGCACCAGATCGGACACGCTTTCGAGGAGGCTCTGCCCTTCACTGCACTGCTGGTGGTGTTCTTCGCGATCGTTGCGGTCATCCACGACCAGCACCTGTTCTCGCCGGTCATCGACTATGTACTGACCCTGGAGGGTGATGCCCGGACCTCGGCCTTCTTCATCGCCAACGGCGTGCTGTCGATGATCAGCGACAATGTGTTCGTGGCAACGGTCTATATCACCGAGATCTATGATGCACTGGAAGCCGGCGACATCACCCGCGAGGAGTTCGACCTGATGGCAGTCGCCATCAATACCGGGACCAACCTGCCCAGTGTGGCCACGCCCAACGGACAGGCGGCATTCCTCTTCCTGCTGACCTCGGCCCTGGCGCCGGTAATCCGGCTGTCTTACGGGCGCATGGTCTGGATGGCACTGCCCTACACCATGTCACTGTCGGCTGTGGGCCTGGTAGCTGTTATCTACCTGCTCTGAGCCGATCAGGGCTGTCTGTAAGGCTCAGGGCTGTCTATAAGGCTCAGGGCTGTCTATAAGGCTCAGGGCTGTTCCAATTCCAGCTGCCGCCAAAGCGGTTCACCGCCGCCGGCGGCGATTGTCTCCAGGTTGTGTCGGTGAGCTTCCAACTCATCGTCACTGGCTCGGATCACCGGCAGGGGTTTGCGATCGGCAGGCAGGCGCCTGATATCGCTGGTCACACGGGCGCCGCTGGCAGCTTTGTCAGTCGCACCGCCCAGCTGGAAAGTGGTCTGACCACCCGTCATCGAGAGGTACACATCCGCCAGGATCTCTGCGTCCAGCAGGGCGCCGTGCAGGTCCCGCTGGGAATTATCCACGCCGTAGCGCTGGCACAGGGCATCCAGGTTGTTGCGCTGGCCCGGATGCTTGCTGCGGGCCATTTGCAGGGTGTCGATTACCGGGCAGCGCTTGTCGATGGGTTCGCTACTGCCCGGCAAGCGCTGTAGCTCCGTATTGATAAAGCCCACGTCAAAGGGCGCGTTGTGGATGATCAATTCAGCGCCATCGACGTAGTCCAGGAAGTCCTGCACCACCTGTTTGAAGGTCGGCTTGTCCGCGAGGAATTCCTCGGTGATACCGTGAACCTCGATGGCCCCCTGGTCGATTTCCCGTTCCGGGTTGATGTACTGGTGATAGTGCTGGCCGGTCAGGCGTCGGTTGACCAACTCCACACAGCCGATTTCGATGATGCGGTGACCCTGGCTCGACTCCAGGCCGGTGGTCTCCGTATCCAGTACGATCTGTCTCATAATTCGTCTATTCCCCGGTTAGCCAGCGTGTCGGCAATTTCGTTCTCGCGATGGCCGCTGTGACCCTTCACCCAGTGCCAGTCCACCTGGTGGCGCTCCCGCTCACTATCGAGCAACTGCCACAGATCGGCATTCTTCACCGGCTTTTTGGCCGCGGTGCGCCAGCCCTTCAGTTTCCAGTTATCGATCCATTCGGTGATGCCCTTGCGCACATACTCGGAGTCGGTGGTCAGCACAACCTTGCAGGGTTCTTTGAGCGCCCGGAGGGCCTCGATAGCAGCCCGCAGTTCCATGCGGTTATTGGTGGTCTCCGCCTCGCCACCCCAGAGTTCCCGCTCCTTATCCTGGTAGCGCAGCAGCACGCCCCATCCCCCGGGCCCGGGGTTGCCGCGGCAGGCACCATCGGTGAACACTTCAACGGTTTTCAAGCAGCGACGTCTCCACCGCGCAGACTGGGCACCGGCTTCGGTACTGTCAGGTCAATCAGTCTGTCACCCACCCGGCGCTGCCAGCGAACCCGTGTCGGTGTGAGGGTCGTTACCTGCTTCTGCGCCCGCATGGCATACACCCCACCCAGTGGCAGGCGATGATGCACCAGGAATTCATCACAGCGACTCAGGGCCCGGTAGACCCGATCGCCCCCGGTCGGGGGAACCGTGAAACAGTGTCGAACCAGTTCGACCTCAGAACCCAGCAGGTGCAACCAGTCGCGCAGGCGTCGCGTGCCGAGCAGGTTGGCGCTGGACCAGAGACTTCTCGGCAGCAGCTTGCGGGCCTGGGCGCCGACCCCGAACAAGGACAGGGGATTAAACCCGAGAATGAGAATGTGGCCCTGTGGTGCAAGCACCCGGTGTACCTCGCGCAACAAGCGGTGGGGGTTATCGGCAAACTCCAGAGCGTGGTGCAAAATCACCACGTCGATACTGTCGTTGTAGAACGGTAGCGTATCGGGTTCGGTAATCAGCCCGGTACTGCCGCCGGCTGCACCGGCATATATTTTGTGGTTAACGGTGTTGTCCAGTCCCAGGGCCTGGTTGCGGGTGACACCCAATTGCAGCTGGTGGTATCCGAAGACCTGCTCCAGCAACTCATCGGCCAGTGGCTGTTCCTGCGCCAGCAGGTAGCGCCCTGCCGGCTTCGTAAACCAGGATTCCAGTTGCTCGCAAATAGCTATAGAATTTGCCCCCATAAGCAGCATGGTAGCGTATTAGAATGCTCACAGTCACACCCATAGAAGCTTTCTCGGACAATTACATCTGGTGCCTGCAGGAGGAATCCGGCAGCGAGGCATTCGTCGTCGATCCCGGCGACGGCCAGGCAGTTTTGAATGCGCTGGAGGGGCGTGGCCTGGAACTGGCCGGGGTGCTGATTACACATCACCACTTCGATCACACCGGCGGACTCGATACCCTGCTTGCGCACAAACAGGTCCCGGTATATGGCCCCCATAACCCGGCTATTGGCCAGGTCACCCAGCGGCTGGCCCAGGGCGACCGGATAACCGTGCTGGGCACGGAATTCGAAGTCATCGAATGTCCGGGTCATACCCTGGACCATATCGCCTTCGCTTCCACCGATGAGCAACAACTGCTGTTTTGCGGGGATACCCTGTTTGCCGGCGGTTGCGGGCGCCTGTTCGAAGGCGACGCCGCCACCATGTACGAGTCCCTGGGTCGCCTGGCGGCGCTACCGGCGAACACCCGTGTCTACTGCGCCCACGAGTACACCCTCGCCAACCTGCGATTCGCGGCCGCCGTCGAGCCCCGCAATGAAGAACTGCAGGCACGGATTCGCCGCGACCGGGAAAGCCGCGATCAAAATATTCCCACCGTGCCATCGACCCTGGCACTGGAGTTGGCGACCAACCCTTTTTTGCGCAGTTCGGAACCCGCCGTGGCCGGGCACATGGAAGAACGAGATGCGATCGACCCCACAGATCCGGTAGCTGTATTTGCAGCGGTGCGCGGATGGAAGGATAATTTCTAAGAGTCTTGTAACAGCAGGGCCAACGGTAGATAGTTTTTATGTTTTATTTCAATAACTTGGGCGTACATTTTAAAGCGCTGGCACTGGTGTGTGCGGGTCTTGCCTGGAATCAGGCGGCCCTGGCTGAGACCCAGGGTGACCTCTGGGACCGGATTCGCAGCCAGCTGAGCCTGCAGGAACTGGAAAACCGGCGCATCGCCACAGAGCGAAACTGGTACCAGTCCAACCCGGATTACATGGTCCGCGTGACCAGCCGGGCCGCTCCCTACCTCTATTACATCGTCGAGGAAATCGAACGCCGTGACATGCCCATGGAATTCGCCCTGTTGCCGGTCATGGAGAGTGCCTACGACCCCTTTGCCTATTCCCACGGCCGCGCAGCCGGTCTGTGGCAGATCATACCCGGTACCGGCAAGCAACTGGGCCTGACACAGGACTGGTGGTACGACGGCCGCCGCGATGTTCGCGCATCGACCAACGCCGCCCTGGAATACCTGAGCCAACTGAACCGGGCATTCGACGGTGACTGGCTGAAGACCCTGGCCGCCTATAACGCCGGCCAGCGTCGGGTGCGGCGCGCTGAAGCCGCCAACCGCAAAAACGGCCGCTCCGAGGATTTCTGGGCCCTGAAGTTACCGGTCGAGACCCGCACCTATGTCCCCCGGCTGCTGGCCCTAACGGATGTCGTCGCCGACCCGGACCAGTACGGCATCCGCCTGACCAGTATTCCCAATGAACCCTACTTCGCGGTGGTCGATACCGGTAGCCAGATCGACCTGGCCCAGGCGGCCGGCCTGGCAGGTATCGATATAGAGTCCATGTATTTGCTCAATCCCGGCTACAACCGCTGGGCAACCTCCCCGGCGGGGCCTCACCAGCTGTTGCTGCCGCAATCGGCGGCCGAGGTTTTTGAGCAGCAACTGGCCTTGCTCGACAGCGCCCAACGCATCCAGTGGACTCGCTACACGGTGCGCACCGGCGACACCCTGAGCCAGATTGCAGAGCGCTTCAACACCGGCATCAGCGTGATCCAGGAGGTCAACAACCTGCGCGGAAATCGTATTGTCGCCGGTAATACGCTGATGATTCCGACGGCCAGCGCACCCTTGCAGGCTTATGCCCTCAGCGCTGACCAGCGCCAGGCCAACAAGCAAAGCAAAGGCAAAGGGCACCGTCTCGACTACCGGGTGCGTCCCGGCGACAGTTTCTGGAGCATCGCGCGGCGTTACGATGTCAGTATGCGCAAGCTGGCCGAGTGGAACGGAATGGCAACCCGCGACCGGATTCATCCCGGCCAGACCCTGGTAATCTGGACCGAGCAACCCGTGTCCACCACCACCCTGGCGGCAGCGGCGCCGATGCCCAAGCGCGAGCCGATGGTGCGCAAGCTGGGCTACCGGGTACGCAATGGCGATTCGCTGGCGCGAATTGCCGGCAAGTTCAATATCACCATTGAAGACATCATCAGCTGGAACGACAAGCTCAAGGGAAAGAAATACATCCATCCCGGGCAGATGCTGACGCTGTACGTCGATATCACGGCAAGCTGAGGAAACGGTGAGCGGCACACCCGCCGACACGGTTCCACTCAAATACATACGCACCTTGCTGCGCGTCGCCGCCGAACAGGGTTACGACCAGGCGCGCATGCTGGAGCGCCTCGACCTCCCCCGCCACCTGGCCTCACCCGGAGCCGACCCGGAGGAACCTGTACCGGCCATCTACTACAGTGCCGTCTACAAGTCCGTCATGTCCATGCTGCAGGATGAATCCCTGGGTGTCAGCATGAAGCAGCCCAACCCGGCCGGCAGTTTCCGGATGATGTGCCTGTACCTGATCCACTGCGAAAACCTGGAACAGGCCATGCTGCGGGCGACGGAGTTCCAGTCCTTCTGCCGCAGCCTTGTAGGCGCCCCACCACTCTCACCTACGCCGCTGCAGCGACTGGCCGGTAACCGGGTCCTGCACACCTTTCCGGCGAGTGAGGAGTTCGCTGCCCAGGATACCGAAGCGGCCTGGTACGCCATCGCCCACACGCTGGCAGTCTGGCGCCGGTTCTGCAGCTGGCTGATAGGGACGCAAATCGACCTCTACGAAGTGCACATAGAACTTGCGGAACCGGAGGAGCACAGTTACCTGGAGGGTATCTTCGAGTGTCCCATCCAGTTCGGCCAGCAGCACAATGGTTTTGTCTTCGACGCCCGTCACCTCCAGGCCCGCTTGCTGCACGATGAGGATTCCCTGCACCGCTTTCTGCGGAATGCGCCCTATCACCTGCTGGCTAACACCGAGGTGGAAAGCGACGACGGCATATTGGCACAGATGCGACGCATCGTCGGTCCCGACCTCAGCCACGATTTCCCGTCCGTGGTCGAAATGGCAGAGCACCTCAATGTATCGGTGCGCACCTTGCGCCGCAGACTCAAGGAAGTCGGCACCACCTACCAGGAATTCAAGGACGACACCCGTCGAGAGGCGGCGGTCCAGCTCTTGAGTCGCCCGGAGCTCAAAATCAACGCGGTGGCGGCCATGCTGGGTTTCGACGAGCCCAGCGCCTTCCACCGCTCCTTCAAGAAGTGGACCGGCAGTACTCCCGGTGAATACCGGCAAACACTCCACCGTTAATACGCCCCAGGGTAGCTTCCACCTCGAGCGCTACCCGGCACGGCGCGGTGACCAGAAGCAGGCCTGGAACGCAGCCGATCTCCTGCTGCTGGAATTCGCAGCACAGGCGGGCACTTCCGCCGCGGACACCCTGGTGGTCAATGATGAATTCGGCGCCATTGCTCTCGCCCTGGGCAGCGAGTGTGTTGTCTGGTCTGACTCGGCGCTGACCGCAAGCGCGCTATTGCACAATGCGGGTCTCAACACTCTCGAAGCGCCCCGGCTTCTGCCTGCGACCGCTGTGCCCCGGGGGCGTTGGAAATTGGTATTGCTGCGGATTCCCAAGAACCTCTCCCTGTTGCGGTACCAGTTGCAGTCGCTGCGCGATTCACTGCCCGCGGGCTGCCTGGTGGTGTGCGGCGGTATGGACAAGCACCTGCCACGGGGAGTCGCCGATACCATCGAGGCCTTTCTCGGGCCCACCGAGCGGCACCGGGGGCAGCGCAAGGCTCGTTTGTTCAGTGCACAGCTGGACAAGACACGGCAGGCATCGGAACCACCGCAACAGCAGTTTTTCTGTCCCGAACTCGGGCAGGAGCTCATCTCCCGACCAAATGTGTTCAGCGCTGCGCAGCTCGATATCGGTACCCGCCTGCTGTTGCAGCACATGGACAAGGCGCCGCGGGCCGAGAGGGTTGCCGACCTGGGCTGTGGCAACGGCGTGATCGGCCTGGCGGTGCTCACACACAACCCGCAGGCATCCGTGGATTTTATTGACGAGTCGGCACTGGCAATCGCCAGCGCAGGGGACAATGTGCAGGCGCTGTTTCCCCGGCGTCACGCTGCCTGCACTTTCCACTGGGCAGATGGATTCACAAATTACAGCGGACCCGAGCCGGGCCTGATACTGTGCAATCCGCCCTTTCATCAGCAACACGTGGTCGATGACTTTGCCGGGCGGCGGCTGCTTGAACAATCTGCCGATGTGATGCGCGGCGGCGGTGAGTTGTGGGTGGTGGCAAACCGACACCTTCCCTACGGCAAAACCCTGCGATCACGCTTTGCCGTCGTCGAGCGGCTCGCCGAAAATGCAAAATTCATTGTCTGGCGCGCAGTGAAGGGCTAACGTATCTACCCGGAAGGGATTCTGCAGGACAACCCGATACATGAAGTTTGTACTTTCAACCTCCTTCAGCACGGTCGCGCATCTCACCGCGATCGCACCTGTGGCCGATGACAGCGGCTGGGAAGCCATGTCTTTTTCCGACCATGTGGTGCACCCGGAGTCCATCTCAACGCCCTACCCCTACACCGAGGACGGCAGCAGGCGCTGGCCCGCGTTTACCGACTGGCCGGATCCCTGGGTAACCATCGGTGCGCTCGCCGCCATAACCAAGCGGCTGCGCTTTACCAACAATGTCTTCGTCCTGCCGATGCGCAACCCGTTTTTCGTCGCCAAGGCGATCAGCACGGCAGCGGTAATATCCAATAATCGCGTTACCCCGGCTTTTGGTGTGGGTTGGTCGAGCGACGAATTCGAGCTTCTGCAACAGGATTTCAGGACCAGGGGCAAGCGGGCGGACGAGATGATAGAGATCCTGCGCCTGCTCTGGAGCGGTGAGTGGGTGGAGTACAGGGGACAGTATTACCAGTTCGACCGACTGGAGATGAATCCCAGGCCGCCGGGCGACATCCCGATCTGGATTGGCGGGATCTCCGATGCAGCCATGCGCCGGGCGGCGCGACTGGCTGACGGCTGGGTGACGGACCTGCAGAGCTCGGAGGAAATCATCGAGAGCATGGCCCGCATCCAGCAGTGGCGCAAGGAATATGGCCGTGACCACCTGCCCTTCGATGTCATGGCGACGCCATCAGATGCCTACGATATCGATGGCTACAAGCGCCTGGAAGAAGCCGGCGTGACCCACATCCTGACTATGCCGTGGCCCTTTTATCACGGCGACACCCAGGAGCTCGACAAGAAGCTCGACGGCGTGCAGCGCTACGCCGAGGATATTATCCAGGCAATGTCCTGAGACCTAGAGCCACTCCAGCAACAACTCACCCTGTTCGGCGGCGTACCTTGCCAGGTCCCGGGCCCGCTCACCGAAGGCGCCCTCGATCTGCTCGCGCCGGATTTTCAGGGTCGGCGTCAGCATGCTGTTGTCGATCGTCCAGGGTTCGGTACTGACGATAACCGCGCCGATACGGGCATGCTTGTCCACCTCCTGGTTGACCTTGTCAGCCACCTCGCGCAAGGCCTCGGCGATGTCATCCCGGTTGCCCTGCTGGGCGATACCGCTGAGCACGCAGACCATCACGGTCTTAGAATAACCGCGCCCAAGCAGGCAAATCTGCTCGGTGTGGGGGTTCTTCGCGAACTCGTTCTCGATCGGAGTCGGGGCGACAAACTTGCCCTGTATGGTCTTGAAGTAATCCTTGACCCGGCCGGTCAGGTAGACAAAGCCGTCTTCATCGACGCGTGCCTTGTCACCGGTGTGCACCCAGCCGTCGACGAAAGTCTCCGCTGTTTTCTCCGGCATCTTGTAATAACCCGTAGAGAGACCCTCGGCCTTGACCAGCAGTTCGTCCTCCTCGCTGAGACGAATTTCCACTTCGCCGACCGGTTTGCCGATGGAACCGATCTTGCGCTCGTCCAGGGTATTGGCCAACAGACCCATTGCCTCTGTCTGTCCAAATCCCTCCATCAGGGTCAGTCCGAAGCGACCGTACCAGTGAATCAGGGCCGGTGGCGTCGGCGCTGCGGCGGTCAGCATATAGATCGCATCCTGCATGCCCAGCAATTCCTTCACCTGCTGACCGGTTTCCTCCGGGTTTGCAGCCAGCGCCTCGTCTACCGCCTCCTGGGAACCGAAGTGGCCAATGATCACCTGTTGCAGTTGCTCCCATACCCGCGGCGGGCCAAACATCATATGTGGTCGGCACTCGGGCAAATCGCGCAGCAGCGTCAGCAGGTTTTCGTTGAAATACACCGTACCACCGTTCATCAGTGAGCTGCCTTCCACGATCTGGCGCTCGGCGATGTGCGACAGGGGCAGGTAGGAAAAGTAGCGCGCCCGCTCCGGAAGCGCGAAGGCATCCTTGAAACGGTTGATGGGAACTATATTGGAGCCGTGGGTCTGCATGACCCCCTTGGGTACACCGGTGGTGCCGGAGGTGAATACAATGGACACCAGATCGTCTTGCTGGCATTCGTAGGAAGGCGCCTGGCCCCGGTGTGCCTCGACCAAGTCATCCCAGCTCAGGTGCTCACGCTCCAGCACTACCCCGGGCAATGTCACCAGCTGGATTCCCGGTGGCAATACCGGTTCCACCTGGTCCCAGTTTTCCGTCTCACCGACGAACAGCAACTTCATGTCAGTGAAGTCCATGACGTAGCTGGCGGTGTCCTGCGGCAAGGTGGTAAACATGGGAATCACCACATTACCCGCGGCGATACTGCCGAGATCCGCCATAAACCAGTGAGCCCGGTTGCGCGACAGGATGCCCACCTTGACCTGCGGACCATCCAGTGCCGTTTCCTGCCAGGCTGCCATCGCCCTCACCTGCTCGCGGACCTCGCTCCAGGTCCACTCGGTAAAATCGTCGCCGTGGCGGTCGCGCAGCCAGACTTCGTCGGGGCAGTCGCTTGCCCATTGGTCAAGGTATTCGATGAGCGTATTCAGCATTTTCTTGTCTCCGCTGTTTTTATGTCAGTTCGAGCCAGTGCGGTATGGCAGTAAAGTAGAGCGCTGTGCGCACATCCCGGTCGTCCAGGGTACGCATCAGCTGCCGGTAGTTTTCCAGTTGCGGGCCATAGCTCTCGGCTTCCCGGGCAAGGAAATCCTCCAGGGACTGCCCAGAGTCTGGCACAGAGCTCTTGTAGTCAACAACCCAGCGCACATTATCCTCGACATAAGTACGGTCAATAACATACTCGGCCAGTCGCCCATCGGCGCGCAGCGCACTCAGGGCAAGTTCGCTGTCTGCCGCCTCGCGGCTGGCAGAGATAATGTGACGGCCGCGCCCATCGGCGAGCACCGCGGTGACGGACTGGCGAACCTGTTCCAGGGCCGCCGGAAGCTGGGCGTGAAGCACTCCCCTGCCGCTGAGCTGTACTTTCCACCACTGCTCCAACTGGCTGGCGTCATAGGACGCCAGTTCGGCATCGCCAAGCTGCGACAGGCGCTCCAGACTCAGGTGGATCACGGTACCCACCTGGCGCGGCAAGGGTTCCCCGGGGGCTTGCGGCAGGTTCCGGTCCGCCGGGTCCGCGGCGGGGTCGGCCAGCGCCGGCAGGTCGGGCAAACCCTGTAGCCGCAGGTTGGCGGCGATTCCCTCCACCTCGCGCTGAGCAGCAGCTACCAGTGACGGCGTGTCGGCCTCGACCGCAAAGCTTTCCCAGATACTGTGTAGCAGCGACGTGCGCGGTGGCGGTTTCCAGTCCCCGCTTTCCGAACGCTCCTGGCTTGCGCTCAGGAAAAGTCGCTGCGCCGCGCGCGTGACACCCACGTAAAGCAGACGCGTCTTTTCCTGTTGCTGTTTGTGCTTTTTCTGCCGGGCCAGGTAGTTATAGAGTGTGTCCTCATCGGCACTCTCCCGGTCGTTGACCGCCAGCAGGAACCCAAGCTCGCTGTCCGCGCTGCGGTGGTAATCATCCCACAACAGCAGTGCGCGCTGATCCTGTCGCGGCTCCCTACCCAGGCCGGGCATAAATACCCAGTCGAACTCAAGGCCCTTGGCCTTGTGCAGGGTCATCAGTTGCAATTTGCTATCAGCGCTGCTGACGCTCGAATAGAGAGAGGCAACCTGTTGCTCCAGCCAGCCTTCGTCGTAGGGCTCGCCACGATTGTCCAGGGTTTCCAGCAGCGCGAAGAATTCCGCCGCATCCTGCAACTGGGCCCCGTCAGTGGCGCAGGCAGGCCCGCCCAGGGCAAGCCAGGTAGATTCGATCCAGTCCCGCAAACCCAGCCGCTCGCGCCAGTACTCTGCGGAAGCGACCGCCTGCAGCAGGCGTTCCACATTTTTCCGGCCGGCCGGGCTGATAGCGGGGTGCGACTGGAGAGCCTGCCACACAGACTGTTCTTTTGCCTCTGCCGCTACCTGCTCAAGGTCCGCCAGTGAGAGCGCGCACCAGGGCGCCCGCAACAGTGCCAGCCAGGCGACCCGGTCGGCCCGGTTATGCAGCGCCCGGCACAGGTTCTGCAAGTCCCTGACCAGCGGTGAATGGGACAGCAGGTCGATTTCCTGGGCCTGCCACTCGATGCCTCGAGACTTGAGTTCTTCAACTATGGGGACCAGGTGGGATCGGGTGCGCACCAGCACGGCGATGGACTCGCAGCTCTCATCCGCCAGCCCAGCCTCCAGCTGCTCCGCGAGCCAGGCGGCTTCCGCAGGATCACCCTCTCGACCGCCTTCAAACAGGCTTAGCGTGGCCGGTTCCGCGGGCCCCGCCGGACGCTCGGCGACCGCGGGCGAGAAACGGACTTCTCCCAGGCGCATGTCATCCCGGCGCGGGAAAGCCGGCTGAAATACCCGGTTGGCCCAGTCCACCAGCCGGGCATCGGAGCGGAAATTACTGAGCAACTCCAGCGGCTCGAGGCTGACACCGCTGAAGCCGGTTTCGCGCGCCCGAACGAACAAACCTACGTCCGCCTCACGGAAACCGTATATCGATTGCATGCCATCGCCGACGATGAACAGGGTACGGGGGTTGTCCGGATTGTTTTCGTTGTCCTCGGCCCAGCCACGTGTCAGGCGCTGCAGCAGACTGTACTGGGTGATCGACGTGTCCTGGAATTCATCGACCAGGATGTGGTGCAGCCGGTAATCCAGTTTCTGGGCGAGATCGGTAATCCGGTCATCCGGCCCCAGCGCATCCAGCGCTGCCATCGCGACATGGGTGTGGTCGACCTCTGCGCGCTGCTGAAAGGCAACACTCAGCTGAGCCGCCAACATGGGTAACAAGCGACTCACCGCCAACAGTAATTGCCAGTGCTCATCTTTTGCCTGGACGCTGGGCAGGGAACGCACCTCGCGCAGCTGACTCAGCAGGCCGCGGCGATCCCGGAGGTCAGCCAGGAACTCGAGGAACTCGTCCTTGCGCGTATTCGCGTCTTTCGACTTCGGCGGGAAGCCCTGTTTTACCGTTACGGTTTTGCGCCATTCACCTTCAGCGGTAAGGCAAAGATCCACCAGCGACTTCCAGGTCGGTAGATCGTCCACACCGGTACCGAGCGGATGTTCGGCAAAGGGGATACCGAGCTGGTCGGCACGATAGCGACCAAAGTCGTGCAGCTTCACTACAAGGTCTTCCAGTTGTTCCGCGAGTCGTAGCAGCCCGTCCTCGATCAGCATGCCGACACTGTGTTCCAGGACACCCTGGGCCTGCTCCGGGTCCAGGCCGGTTCCCATGTGCACCAGCCACTGGTCCCGGCACCGCAACATTCCAATCAGCAATTCCTCGAGCCGACCCCAGTTGCCATCGAACTGCAACAGCACCCGGCCCAGGTCCTCGGCGACAGCCCCCTCATCCCCCAGCATCTCCAGCAGCGACCGGGTTGCCTGACGGTAAGCAGGCATGCAGTCGTCTACCGGGGCGAGCGGCCCGCCGAAGCCGGATAAAACCGGCAGCTGGCGGGTCAGGCTGGCACAAAAACTGTCGATCGTGCGCACACCGAGTCGACCGGGATTCTGCAACAGCTGCCAATTGCGGTCGCGGTCTCGGGCGAGCGCGAGGCTGGCGAGCTCCCAGGTCTGTGCACTGTGAGCATCTTCCGGCCTCGGTTCCGTTCCCGCCCGACGCAGGGCCTCGATGATGCGCGCCCGCATTTCCGCGGCGGCTTTACGGGTAAAGGTGATCGCCAGGATTTCCTCGGGATAATCCACCCGCGCCAGCAGGGTCAGGAAGCGCTGGATCAGAAGCTCGGTCTTGCCGGAACCAGCCGGCGCCGACACACAGAACGAACGCAGAGGGTCGATGGCCCGCTGGCGTTGCGCCTGATCCGCTATTTCACCCGGCACAGACTCTCCAGACCGCAGTAGTTACAGGTATTGTTCGGGTCCGCCGGATCAACCTCCGCGCGGCCCTCCGCAAAATCCTCGGCCAGGGCCAGGAGCAGCTCCTGCCAGTGCGCTTTCAGGCTCGGCCAGTCCTCCAGCTCGGGATCCTTGTTTTTGGTCAGGTTCGCGATATCGGTTCTGAACCCGGGCCCCGCGTCAATGTCGGCGATACCCTGGAATCCCAGATCCCGCTGGTTGATAACCGCGAATCCGAGCCCCGAGAGTTCAGAACCTGCCAGCTGTGCGTACATGGGTAATTGCGGCGAACGCGGCCGCCGTCCCAGCCAATCGCCCACTGCGCTCTTGCCGGACTTGTAGTCGATGATCAGCTCCCCGCCATCGGCGAGACGGTCGACCCGGTCCAGGCGTACTTTCAGGAGAAGCGGGCCGAGTTCCAGCTCATGGTCTTGCTCGAGCGCAATGACACTGAAATCCTCACGCTCCAGTTCAAGCTCCAGCCATTGTTCCAGCAAACCCCGCAGGCGACGCTCTTCCACTGCAGCCAGGGCCTGCCCCAGGGCGCGGCTATCGTTGAGGCGAAAGGAATCCAGGGCCGATACCACGGCCTCGCTGACCTTTTGTCGACGTTGCTCCGCTGTCAGCGCTGCCAGCGTCGCCCTGTCTGTCAGGGAGCCCCAGAGCTGATACAGGGCATCATGCAGCAGCGAGCCCCGCTCCATCGCATTAAGCCCGATACCGAGTTCCGGCAGGGGTCGGGCCCCAAGCCGATGGTAGGCAAACGCCCGGAAAGGACACTGGGACTGGTCGGCAATCAGCGCGCTGCCGCCGGCTACCGCCGCCCGTTGTTCCTGCGCGAGAGGAGCGGCCACGGCGTCCACAAACCACTCACGCCCGGTACTTTTCTGAATCTCTAGCCACTCCCATGGCAGCGTCTCAGGCTGAGTCGCCGCCGGCAGCACCTCGAAACTGCCGATCAGTTCACTCGCCTGCTGTTCTGCGTCGTCCTGTACCTGGGCGTAACTGGCAACCAGGAGAGCACTGCTGCGCCGGTAACGATCGAGCAGACTGCGTGCATAGTCGAGTTCCCGTTCGGCGCTGGCGTGTGGCATGCCCAGCTGCTTCTGCAGGTGCCCGGGTATGAAGGGGTTCGGTGCAGGCGGTGCCGGCCAGCTTGCGGCACCCATCTTGCACAACCACACGGCATCGAACTGCAGGCCGGCGCCCTCCAGCAGACCCAGCACCTGGATCGGCGCATTCTCGGTTTGCGGCTGAAATACTGTCGTGTCACTGCACTGTCGAAGGCGCTGCAGGGCCTCCTGGTAACCGAGCGAGGGTATCAAGGAATCGAATTGTGAGAGTTCTTCCAACACCTGGTACCAGTGCTCCAGTTGCTGGTACTCCAGCGAATCCAGTGGGCCGGGGCCGGGCCAACCAAGGGCTTCCAGGACACGGGAGAACTCGTCGCGCCAGTCGGAACAGGAGAGCTGTCCGCGCAGCCTTCTCGAGTGTTCCAGTTCAAGCAACACCTGACCCAGTGCCAGGCCCTCCTCTCCCTCGCCGGCCGGCCGGCCGCACTCGTAGCGCAACCGCGATCCGCTGACCCGGTCGCGACCATAGCGGTAGAGGCGCTCGATCAGGGCCTGTTCCCGCTCGAGTTCGGATCGATCCCGATAGCGGCTGTGCAGGAGTTTCACCAGTTCTGGCAGGCCGGGGTCAGTGACCGGTAGTTCCAGCAGCGCCAGGGCGGTGCGTATCGGCCCGCAGGAGGACAGCGCAACCCCTGCAGAAAAATTTACCGGCATCGAGCGACTTGCCGAGGCAACACCAGCGTCTTGCCGGGCAGATAAATCAAAAGCGCGCCGCAGGGCCTGCTCTACCGTGAAGCGACGCTGCTGCAGCTCCGGGTGCACCAGGGCAATTCGGCTTTGCGGATTGCGTTGGTGTTCCGCCACCGCCCAGGCTGCCGCCGCGAGAATTTCCGCCTCATCGCTCTCACAGGCCGTGAAATAGCAGCTGGCACCCGGCGTTTCGACATCGACGTGGCGCAAATCCGCTGATTGCCTGCCCAGAGCAGAGAGGTGTAATGGAGGAATTGCATCGAATTCAGCGAGGACGATAGCCGCACTCGGGCAGGCATCTGCAATATCCGGCAACAGTTGCGGCAGTGCCGCCAGTTCCCGCTCCTGCAACCCTGCTTCAAACTGCTCCGCCCACTGCAGGAAAACCGCGGCGTCAGGGTCAAAGCGAAATTCCTGGGCCACCCCGGATTCACGCCAGTCCAGCTCCCACAGCAGCAGGTTGTGCCAGGCCTCCCTGGCCTGCTGTGCAGCGCCCCGTGGCCGCAGCAGGAGCTCACCCTGGGGATGCCGCTCTATGACCTGTTGCCACAATTCCAGTTCCTGCAACGGGGTCGCCAGTACCGGCAGTTCGAGTCCGGCCAGTTGTGCCCGCTGGTAGCAGTCCTGCCACCACTGTTGCAGCGACATGACCATTGGAACAGGCCAGCAACGCTGGCCCAACGCCGCGCGTGAATGACCCCAGCTGTCTTTGATCGCCCGGGCCAGGCGGAAATTGGGTGTCAATACGACGCCGTCCACCTCCAGATGCCCGGAGAGTTCTCGGATGGAATAGAAGCTGAATTCGGGTGTGGGGTCCACAGTTTACCTGGCCTGAGTGGCGGTATTCTAACCCGCGCAATTCCTATAGAATAGCCGCCCCGCGAACGGCGACCCGCGGCAATCAACAGGTAGTAGAAGAGATGACCCAAGCAAAAGTAGACAACGTCAATGTAGAGGCCTACGAGGTACTGACCACCCCGGACGGCCTGAAACGCGACCTGCCCATGTCGGACAGTGCCAATGCCCTCCTGGCCGAGAGCCGCCAGGTGATTCGCAACATCCTCGATCGCAATGATCACCGCATGTTCATCGTGGTGGGGCCCTGCTCGATCCACGATGTGGAAGCCGCCATGGATTACGCCGGGCGACTCAAGGAACTGGCGGACGAGGTATCCGACACACTCTACCTGGTCATGCGGGTCTATTTTGAGAAACCGCGCACCACCGTCGGCTGGAAGGGACTGATCAACGACCCCCACCTGGATGATTCCTTCAAGATCGAAGAGGGATTGCACATCGGGCGCAAACTGATGCTGGATATCCTGGAGACCGGTCTGCCCACCTCCACCGAGGCCCTGGACCCGATTTCTCCCCAGTACCTGGCGGATTGCATCAGCTGGTCGGCGATCGGCGCGCGCACCACGGAATCCCAGACCCACCGGGAAATGGCCAGTGGCCTGTCTTCGGCGGTCGGCTTCAAGAATGGCACGGACGGTGGGCTGCAGGTGGCGATCAACGCCCTGCAATCCGTCTCCAACCCCCACCGCTTCCTGGGAATCAATCCCGAGGGACAGGTGGCGGTGACCAAGACCACCGGCAATCGCTACGGTCACATCGTATTGCGCGGCGGCTCCAATGGCCCCAATTACGATTCAGTCCACATCAAGCTGTGCGAGGCGGAACTGGAACAGGCAGGCGTAGTCTCCAACATCATGGTGGACTGTTCCCACGCCAACTCCAACAAGGAGCCGGAATTGCAGCCCCTGGTTATGGAGAACGTTGCCAACCAGGTGATCGAGGGCAATCGCTCCATTGTTGGGCTGATGGTGGAGAGCAATATCGGTCCCGGCAACCAGAGCATTCCCGACGATCTCTCACAGCTCAAGTACGGCGTATCCGTGACGGACGGTTGCATCGACTGGGATACCACCGCCAGCGCAATCCGCGACATGAGGGACAAGCTGAAGGACGTGCTCCCTACCCGCTAAAGTAGCCCAGTGTTAAGGCGTTGAAGGTGATGTAGCGCCACCTCTGTACCTGAGAGGCAGTACACGCGAGCGGTTGTCTTAATAGTAGGCGTGAGTACGGTCAGAGTGATCCGTGATATCGCGCACCCCGGCCAGTTGCGGAAGCTGCTCGAGCAGGGTCTTCTCCACGCCACCCTTGAGTGTCGCGTCGACCATGCCGCAACCCTGGCAGCCGCCGCCGAACTGTAGCACCACGAAGTTGTCTTCGGTGACCTCCACCAGTGACACCTCACCGCCATGGGCGGCCAGTGCCGGGTTGATCTCGTTGTAGAGCACGTAGTTGATGCGATCCTCGATGGGGCTGTCGTCGCTGATGCGTGGCATCTTGGAATTCGGTGCCTTGATGGTGAGCTGCCCACCCATGCGATCCTTGGCGTAATCGACCAGGGCATCCTCCAGGAACGGCAGGCTGCGACCCTCGAACCAGGCAGTGAACTTCTCGAATCCCACTTCCTGGTCTTCCGGCTGGACATCACCGTCCCGGCAATAGGCGATGCAGGTCTCAGCCCGGGGGGTACCCGGCTGGTTAATGAACACGCGCACGCCAAGAGCGTCCTCCTGGTTGGAGAGCAGCTCAGCCAGGTAGTCCTGGGCAGATTCGGTAATTGTCACCATAGGTACAGCACTATCCGAGTAAATTGGTCAGGTATTCTACGAAAATATACGCCCGATGGCGAGCATTCGATCACCTACAGGCCCAGTTTACCGGGCCTCCAGCTCATCCCGCAAATCTATATCAAATTATTTTGATATAGATATTGCCATCTGCTAGGATAGCCGCCTTCCCAGACACGCCGGTAAAAAGCTGTTCAACATGACTGATATCCAGGCACAGACATTTCAGCAGGCCCTGCAGGACAGGATTCTCGTGCTCGATGGCGCCATGGGAACCATGATCCAGGAGCACGGGCTGCAGGAAGCCGATTACCGCGGCCAGCGCTTTGCCGACCACCCGGTAGACCTGAAGGGGAACAACGACCTGCTCAGTCTGACCCGGCCCGAGGTGATTCGCGATATCCACCTGGCCTACCTGCACGCTGGCGCCGATATCGTCGAGACCAACAGCTTCAATGCTACTGCGGTAGCGCAGGATGATTACCAGCTCGGCGAGATAGTCGCTGAGTTGAACCTGGCAGCTGCGAAGCTGGCCCGGGACGCGGCGGACCAGGTCAGCGCGGAAACCCCGGATCGGCCGCGCTTTGTTGCAGGCGTGTTGGGCCCGACGCCGCGAACCGCTTCGATTTCCCCGGATGTCAACGATCCCGGGGCCCGCAACATCGACTTCGAGACCCTGGCGCGGGACTACGCGGTTGCCGCTCGCTCGCTGATCGAGGGTGGTGTCGACTTCCTCATGATCGAAACCATCTTCGACACCCTCAATGCCAAGGCGGCGATCTATGCGGTACACAGTGTGTTCGAAGAACTGGGGCAGGAGCTGCCGCTGATGATTTCCGTGACCTTCCCGGACATCAGCGGGCGGGTATTGTCTGGGCAGAGTCCCGAGGCCTTCTGGAACGCCGTTGCCCACGCCAACCCACTGATCGTGGGCACCAATTGTGGCCGTCGATTCAGCGAGGTGCGTCCCTTCGCCGAGGAACTGGCCAATGCGACCAGCGCCTACTTCAGCGGCCACTTCAATGCCGGCTTGCCCAACGCCTTCGGCGAGTATGACGAAACCCCCGCCGACATGGCCGGGGAACTGGCCGAGTTTGCCGGGCGCGGCTTTCTCAACCTGGTGGGCGGTTGCTGCGGTACCACGCCCGCCCATATCACGGCTATCGCCGGAGCAGTCGAAGGTATAGCGCCCCGAGCCCTGCCGACACCTGAACCCGCCTGCCGCCTGAGCGGCCTGGAACCTTTCAATATCGGTGCAGACTCCCTGTTCGTGAATGTCGGCGAGCGCTGCAATGTCACTGGCTCGGCACGCTTCAAGCGCCTGATCCTGGAAGAGGACTACGACACCGCCCTGGATGTGGCTCGCGACCAGGTCGCCGATGGCGCCCAGGTTATCGATATCAACATGGACGAGGGCATGCTGGACGCCGAGGCTGCCATGGTGAAGTTTCTGCAACTGGTAGCCTCCGAACCGGATATCGCCCGGGTGCCGATCATGGTGGATTCTTCCAAGTGGGAGGTGATCGAAGCCGGACTGCGCTGCATCCAGGGCAAGGCCGTCGTGAATTCAATTTCCCTCAAGGAGGGAGAGGATGACTTCCGGGAAAAAGCTGCACTCTGCCGACGCTACGGCGCAGCCGTGGTGGTCATGGCCTTCGACGAGGATGGGCAGGCCGACACCCTGGCACGCAAAGCGGAGATTTGCCAGCGCTCCTACGACATCCTGGTCAACGAAGTCGGGTTTACCGCCAGCGACATTATCTTCGATCCCAATATTTTCGCGATAGCGACCGGCATCGAGGAACACGACAACTACGCGGTCGACTTCATCGAGGCCACCCGGTTTATCCGGGAAAAACTGCCCGGCGCACTGGTATCCGGCGGCGTCAGCAATGTCTCGTTTTCCTTCCGCGGCAATAACCCGGTGCGCGAGGCAATACACTCGGTATTCCTGTATCACGCTATCAAGGCCGGTCTCAGCATGGGTATCGTCAACGCGGGCCAGCTGGCGGTTTACGATGAACTCCCGACAGATCTGCGCGAGGCGGTTGAAGACGTGGTAATGAACCGGCGCGAAGATGGCACCGAACGTCTGCTGGAGCTGGCAGAGCAATACCGCGACAGCGGTGGTGGCGCCGAGCGCAAGGAAGATCTGTCCTGGCGCGAACAGCACGTGGCCAAGCGACTGGAGCACGCGCTGGTCAAGGGCATCAATACCTGGATCGAGGAGGATGCCGAAGAGGCTCGACAACAGGCGTCCCGGCCAATCGAGGTAATCGAGGGGCCCCTGATGGACGGCATGAATGTGGTCGGCGACCTGTTCGGTGAGGGCAAGATGTTCCTGCCACAGGTCGTCAAGAGCGCACGCGTGATGAAGCAGGCAGTAGCCTACTTGCAGCCTTTCATCGAGGAGGAAAAATCCGGGGCCAGCCAGTCCAACGGCAAGATCCTTATGGCCACAGTGAAGGGCGACGTTCACGATATCGGCAAGAATATCGTTGGGGTAGTCCTGCAGTGCAACAACTTCGAGGTCATCGATCTCGGGGTCATGGTCCCCTGCGAGGACATTCTCAAGGTTGCCCGGGAAGAAGCGGTCGACATTATCGGGCTGAGCGGGCTGATTACGCCCTCCCTCGACGAAATGGTCCATGTGGCCAGCGAACTGCAGCGGCAGGATTTCAGCTTGCCCCTGTTGATCGGTGGCGCTACCACTTCAAAAGCCCATACAGCGGTCAAGATCGAACCCGGCTACAACAACGACGCCACCATTTACGTACCCGATGCCTCACGCTCCGTGGCGGTGGCCACCCAACTGGTGAGCGACTCCAAGAGCAGCTATGTGGAGGAACTGCAGTCCGAGTACGAAACGGTGCGGGAGCGCATCGGCAATCGCAAGCCCAAGGCCGAGCGATTGCCCTATACAGACGCCGTGGCACGCGCTTTCCGGCCCGACTGGCACAGCTACCAGCCTCCGCAACCGGCTTTTACCGGCATCGAGGTGCTGCAGGACTATCCGCTGGAGTCCCTGCTGGAGACCATCGACTGGACGCCCTTTTTCATCACCTGGGAACTGGCAGGCAAGTTCCCCGCGATACTCGAAGACGAGGTTGTCGGCGAAGCTGCCAGCCAACTCTACGAAGACGCCCAGGCAATGCTGCAAAAGATCATCGACGAGGGCTGGCTCAGAGCCGCAGCCGTGCTCGGATTCTGGCCCGCGGCACAGGTCCACGAGGACGATATCGAGATCTACAGTGACGAAGCGCGTACCCAGCCCCTTGCCACGCTACACCACCTGCGGCAACAAACAGCCAAGCGCAATGGCTCTGCGAATTATTCACTCGCCGATTTCATTGCCCCCCTGCACGCCGATGTGCCGGACTATATCGGCGGCTTCGTGGTAACGGCGGGTCTCGGCCTGGAGCAAAAAGTGGCCGAGTTCGAGGCGGCCCACGACGATTACAACAGCATATTGCTCAAGGCACTCGCCGACCGGCTGGCAGAGGCCTTCGCCGAGCATTTGCACCTGCGGGTGCGCAAGGAGTTCTGGGGTTACGCCGAGGCCGAGGCCCTGAGCAATGAAGACCTCATCCGCGAGCGATACACCGGTATCCGGCCGGCGCCGGGGTACCCGGCCTGCCCGGATCACACGGAAAAGCGCACCCTGTTCTCCCTGCTGCAGGCCGAGGACAATATCGGCGTCGAGCTCACCGAGCACTTCGCCATGACACCGGCCGCATCGGTCAGTGGCTTTTACTATTCACATCCCGAGGCGAGCTATTTTGCTGTGGGCAAGATCGGCCGCGACCAGGTCGAAGCCCTGGCGTCGCGCAAAGCGGTGGCTATCGATGAAGTAGAACGCTGGTTGCGACCCAACCTGGATTACTGAGAGCGGTTATGAACGATCAACCTGAACAGGTCGAACCTGGTAAAGACGAAGGACGCCTGAACCCCCTGCAGATAATCGGCAGCGTGTTTGCCGCGGCTTTCGGCGTGCAAAGCAGCAAGAACCGCGAGCGCGATTTCAAGGAAGGCAAGTTCGTGACGTTTATTGTTGCGGGGGTAATGTTTACCGCCCTGTTTGTCGGCGCGGTCTACCTGGTGGTCACCGCCGTTCTGGAGAACGCGCGCTAAGGTCAGCCTGGGAAGCCGCTCAACCAGAATACGGTTGCCGCGACTACAATCGCAATCACGGTGGTGGCTGTAATGGCATCGGCAATGCCGTCACCGGGGTCTTTGTTGGCCTGGCCGCTGTCGGTCATGATTCTTCCCAAATTGAGTCTCTGAAGGGCGCGGATTATACCAGTTGTGGCATAAATCCCAACTCACCCGGAGTGCTTTTCATAGTGGCTGACCAGCTCATTAACCAAATCCGCAACCTCCGGAAAGAAATCTTTGCTGCGAAACACAAGCTCCCCCGGCGATGCACCATGCTCCCGGATATGTTCCAGGTGAGACTGGATCCGGTAGACAGGCCCGGCAATCTTGTGTGACAGCGCCAGGCCGGCAATGAAGAGGCCACCGAACACGATGACAAACACTGAGACAAAGACCGTGTTCAGCAGGCTCTTCTGCTGCTCGATGAATTCGAAATAAATGTGGTCCGGGGCGAGCCCCAGTTCGCGGCCCTCTGCCACCAGCCGGGCGAAGTAGATGTAGTTACTGGCATAGAGCACCACGATTCCGAATATGGCAAAGGCGATGATGTAGCCCATAAACCTGAGCTGGAATCCCGGCATGACCAGGAAGCGGTTGCGTTTTTGGGTAGAAACCTGCGAGTGCATGTTTATCACCTCCTCAAGGCTGTTATTTCAACAGTCATCTTTTGCCCGCGCCAGCAGTTGCATGGTGGCACCGGTAAAGCGCGGGCCCAGCAGTACCGTTGGGAACGCCGGGTCATAATGTGAACTGAAGCTGTAGACGATGGAATTGCGGATCCAGGGATTGCCACTGCTGCCCGCCGCCAGCGGATCGTAAACCGTACCCACCAGCCGGTCTCCTGTCATGAACGAGCCGCTGCGGGTCAACTGCATCAGGCGGCCGTTGCCGACCGCATCCGAGAAACCTACCCGCGCCACCTCCTTCGGCGGCAGCGCGTTGGTCACACCGAGACCGCCGAAAGTGCTGGTGCGGCTGGTGCGCAGAAACGCAATATTGTGAATCCAGGCAGCACCGCCCTCTTCCCGCACCCAGGCGGTGGGTAACACGAGGCAGCTGATCGGGTATACCTGCTGGGCCATCGAGCCATAGGCGGTGACGAAGACGAAATCCCGATTCTGCTTGCCTTCCCTGCTCATGATACAGCGCGCGGCGGTAACCAGCGTCGAATTGCCGGCGACAAAGGTGGCTGTGCAGCTGGCAGCCTCCCCGCCGGGGGTAAGGAAAAGCAATTTGCCGACCGCTGCTTCGGCATGATCAACCGGCGCGGTCGATCCGACACTGGCCGACGCCGCCGCCGGCGGTGTACCGATGGGGACCGCCGCAGTGGGAATGGCCGCGGGGCGAATAACATCGGGACGCAGGTTGATCCAGCGCAGGCCGGTTTTCAGTTCATCGTCCTCGCTGAAGCGAATCACGATCTCTCCGGCCGAGCCGGAGGCAGCCAGGAGCATGTTGAAAACAGCGGTGAGGAGCAGGGAGCGGCAGCGCGCTTGCATAAGCAATGAATCACATAAGCTTATAATTTTAAAGCCGTTTTACCGGCTCTTGTTTTTTGGTATGGTAGCGCCGCCCATTCAGCTTGTCACCAAGATGTACGCATACGACGAAATCGACCAGCGCATCGTTGACGAACGCGTGGCCCAGTATAGGGACCAAACGCGGCGCTACCTGGACGGTGATATTTCCGACGCGGAATTCCTGCCCCTGCGCCTGCAGAACGGCCTCTACGTGCAACGCCTGGCACCGATGCTGCGCATCGCCATTCCCTACGGCATGCTGAGCAGCACCCAGTTGCGCAAGCTGGCGCAGATATCCCGCGACTACGACAAGGGCTACGGCCATTTCTCGACGCGACAAAATCTGCAACTGAACTGGCCCAGACTCGAAGATGTACCCGATATTCTGGCCGAGCTGGCCACCGTGCAAATGCACGCGATACAAACCAGCGGCAATTGCATTCGCAATACCACCACCGACCAGTACGCCGGGGTGGCAACCGACGAACTGGAGGACCCGCGTCCCTGGTGTGAAATTATTCGCCAGTGGTCCACCCTGCACCCGGAATTCGCTTTCCTGCCGCGGAAATTCAAGATCGCCGTGTGCGGCAGCGCTTCCGACCGGGCCGCGATACATTCCCACGATATTGGCCTGGAACTGGTTGAGCACAGCGACACGGGCAAACTGGGCTTCAAAGTGCTGGCGGGCGGCGGCCTGGGCCGCACGCCGGTTATCGGCTCCGTCGTTTGCGAGTGGCTGGACAGTCGGCACCTGCTCACCTACCTGGAGGCCATCCTGCGGGTTTATAACCAGCTCGGACGCCGCGACAACAAATACAAGGCGCGCATCAAGATCCTGGTCAAGGCCATGGGTGTGGAAGCCTTCAGCGAGCGCGTCGAACAGGAGTGGCAAGCGCTGAAAGACGGCCCCGGTACGCTCACCGATGCGGAAATCGAACGGGCAAAATCCTTCTTCACCGAGCCGGATTACCGGGAACTCGATGAGGCCAGCTGCACCAGCGTGCTGCGCGACCAGGCCGATGCAGAACCCGCATTCGCCAACTGGCTCAAGCGCAACACCGTCGATCACAAGGTGCCGGGCTATCGCATTGTTAACCTGTCGCTCAAGGGCACCGGCTACGCGCCGGGCGATATCAGCGACCGGCAGATGGAAGCGGTGGCGGATCTGGCCGACGAGTATTCCTTCGGCGAAATACGCAGCACCCACCAGCAGAACCTGGTGCTCGCTGATGTCGAACAGGGACAGCTCCACGAACTCTGGAAGCGCCTGCAGGCACTGGGGCTGGCAACACCAAATATTGGCTACCTGACCGATATGATCTGCTGCCCGGGCGGCGATTATTGCTCCCTGGCCAACGCCAAGTCGATTCCCGTCGCCGAGGCCATCCAGGATCGCTTCGACAAGCTGGACTATATCTACGACCTCGGTCCGCTGGAGCTGAATATCTCTGGCTGCATGAATGCCTGCGGGCACCACCACATTGGCCATATCGGCATCCTCGGCGTGGACAAGAAAGGCGAGGAGTTCTACCAGGTAAGCCTGGGCGGCAGTCAGGAAAAGGATGCCTCCATCGGCAAGATCCTCGGCCCCTCTTTCCACCAGGAAGACATGCCCGATGTTATCGAAAACATACTTGGCACCTATTTGAGCCTGCGCAACGAGGAGGAAAGTTTTCTCGATACCTATCGCCGGATTGGGCTGGATCCTTTCAAGGAAAACGTCTATGCCAAAGCTGATTAAGGACGGCAAGCTGGTCGAAGACGACTGGCAGGGCCAGCTGCTGAGCCTCGAAGAGTTGAACGCAGGCGAAATCGCGGATGGACCTGTTGGTGTTGTGCTGGAGCCCGACCAGCCGCCCTCGGCCATCGATGGCGACCTCGCGCGCCTGGACCTGGTCGCCATCAACTTCCCGGTATTTACCGATGGCCGTGGCTTCTCCTATGCGCGCCAACTCAGGGAATGGGGTTATATGGGCGAGATTCGCGCCACCGGCAATTTTATTCGCGACCAGTTACACTACCTGCGTCGCTGCGGTTTTAACGCCTTTGAATTTGCGGAGGAATCTGATCTCGAAGCAAGCCTCGCGAGCCTCCAGGATTTTACTGAAGCCTACCAGGCATCGGTCGACCAGGAGGACCCCCTCTTCAGACGTCGCTAGCGCCAGGCGGGGCCATGGATGCCAGTAGCATCACATTTTCGTTCTTTCTGATATTCACCGGGGCCGCGGTACTCGCTTCGATCGCCCTGTATACCCGCCAGCCCCTGATCATCGCTTACATCGTCCTCGGCGCGGTGATGGGACCATTCGGACTCAGCCTGGTCACCGACGTGCAACTGCTGTCGGAAGTCTCCCATGTGGGGATTATCTTCCTCTTGTTCCTGCTCGGCCTGGACATGCAGCCCCAGGCGCTGTGGGCCACCCTGCGGCAATCGACCCTGGTCGCGTTCTTTTCTTCCGCAATATTCCTGCTCACCGGCTATGGGGTCGCCCTGCTGTTCGGCTTCGACAATTTCGATGCACTGATCATCGGTGCCGCAATGATGTTTTCCTCGACCATCATCGGCATCAAGCTGCTGCCCACCACGGTTCTCCACCACCGCCATATCGGTGATTTGATGATTGGCCTGTTGTTAATCCAGGATTTGCTGGCCATCCTGGTACTGATGCTCCTGTTCAGCGCCTCCGAGTCGACCGCCGCAGAGGCGCCCGGCTTGCTCCAGGTGCTGCTCGCCCTGCCGCTGGTTCTCGGGGGTTCGCTGGTAATCGTCCGCTTCGTGCTGCTGCCCCTGATTACCCTCTTCGACCGCTTCCACGAGTACATATTCCTGCTCGCCATTGGCTGGTGCCTGGGTGTGGCCGAGGCCGCCGAAGCAATGGGACTGTCAGCGGAAATCGGCGCCTTCATTGCCGGCATTACCATTGCCACGAGCCCGATCTCGCAATACATCGCCGTCAACCTGAAGCCGCTGCGGGATTTTTTCCTGGTGCTGTTTTTCTTCTCTGTGGGCGCGCGCTTCGATCTCGGGCTGCTCGGCGAGGTCATCCTGCCGGCGGCGGTCCTGTCGGCCCTGGTGCTGGCCCTCAAGCCCGTCGTCTACCGCTTTTTGCTGAAGGGGGTTAGCGAAAAGCGGAGCCTGGCCTGGAACCTGGGTTTTCGCCTGGGGCAGGTCAGCGAGTTTTCCCTGCTCATCGCCTACGTGGCGGCTACCGGTGTGCTGATCAGCAATGAAGCCTCCCTGGTCATCCAGGCCACCACGATTATCACGTTCGTCGTATCCTCCTACATCGTGGTGCTCAATTTCCCCTCTCCTATCGCCATTTCAGACCACCTGCGCCGGGACTGATAAATCGGGCTTTGTATCTCCGCAGGACTGGTTGCCGCCTGATCAGGCGGCTTTGCGCCGCACCATTCCCAGGAATATAGCGGTAGATATTCCCGCCGCGGCGAAGATCATACACATCACCATAATCTGGTAGCGGGCTGCAATGAGGGGCGATACTCCCGACAGAATCTGGCCTGTCATCATGCCCGGCAGGGATACCAGGCCCACGGCGAACAGGGAGTTGAGGACCGGAATCATTGCTGCCTGGTAGGCAACCACCCTCGCCTGCTCCCAGCTGTCACCGTGATCGAGCTCGGCGTAGAGCCGCTCCGCCGCCAGGCTGACGGCGGTCATGGCATTGGCAAACACCATGCCGGCCAGGGGGATCATGTAGCGCGGCAGGTACCAGGGCTCAAGCTGCAGTACCGCCTGGGTAACCACCAGCAGCGTGAATCCGCCACCCAGGCTGATGCCGACCACGGAGGCGAGCAAAAGCTGTGAGCGCTGCCCGGGCACGGTACGAAGCGCGATCCAGGCGGATGCCACCAGCATGATGACCAGTACCAGGGTAATCAGCCAGCCGTTGTTGGCGCCGAAAATCCAGGCCAGTACATAGCCGATCAACAGCAGCTGCAACAGCATGCGCCCCAGGGCATACAGTGCATTGCCCGCATCCATCGACCATTTCAGCAGGATGGCCAGGGTGATCGCCACCGGGATAAGCGCCAGCGAAAGCTGGCCCAGTGAGAGCGTTATGACGGGGTTATCCACTCAGAAAAACACCAGGCAGCGGGACTCGATGCTCTCCCGCGGCGGCGCATTGTCCGCTGCCAGTGGATTCTCGAAGGCACTGTGTATAGAACGCCGGGCCCGTCCGTCCCTGGCGGAGTCGAAGGTCTTGATCAACAAGACCTCATCGCGGTTCATTTCAGGGTAGTAATACCAGCGGTGGTCCGGATTCCAGCGGATGAGCTCCAGCTCGCCAATGCGCTCGGCCGCGCGTCGTTCACTGGCTACCAGGTCGCCCGCCTCAATCGTTGCAGCATCGCAGCAGGCCAGCGGGCTGCGTATGACCGGCTCCCCCACCGAGCGCCAGGTATTGACGATCGCGAATCGCCTCTGCAGACGTTCCTCTGCTTCCGCCGCAGGCAGGAGGTCGCGCAGACGCCTTTCGGCTGACTGATCCGTGTAATCGTTGTGTATAACTGTCGCCGGTTCACGGGTCTGCCGTTCGCCGCGTACAGAGGACGAATCCGAGCGCAGGGTGTGGTCAAAAATGAGAACTTCGCTGCCGCCGGTTGCAGCCAGGACCAGGTCACGTATTTCTGCCTCATAGTCGGCCTTGATCGAATCCATGGCATAGAAATCGACAACCCCTGTATGTTGCTCGACCAGCGCGAAGCCCTGCAGATCGAGAGTGGCCGGCGGCTCGAGTTCCCTCGCGTCATGGATCGCCACAAGGTGTTCTTCGAATTCGGCATTGATACTCAATTGCGCATCGGCGCCACCGGTTGAGGCGATATACACCGGCTTCTCACCCGTATAAACCAGGTAGCTCAGGCTGGATTGAACATTGTTGGTCATGCCGCTATTTAAGCACAGCTGGCGAGTTAAAGGCGCTTGAAAACCATCGCCTCTGAAGGGACCCCGAAAACGACCTGGGTCTGGTAGTGCAGGCACTCCCATTCCTCACCCAGGTAGGAACGCAGGTTCACGGGGCGACAGCCACCCAGCAATGCGGGCACGTGCTCGTGCACCCACCCGGCTGTGGCGGAGACGACACGCGAGGGCCGCTCAATGACGCTGGAGAGTCCGGACAGGCACAGCAGACCCTGCGGCTTGAGGATGCGGTGCGCCTCGCCCAGCACTCGCCGCGTGTCGCTGTCTGAGAGCAAATCGAAGACGAAATTCGAAACAAAGCGGTCATAGACCCCGTCCGGCTCATCGGCAGGGGCATTGCCGTCACTGAGCTGCACGCTTGCGCGGTCGTACCAGGGGTCCAGGCGGCGTCTCGCCAGGGCGACCATTTTCGGACTGATATCCACGCCGCGGTAATGGGCCTGGTCACCCAGGTAATCTCTAAACAGGCTGCGGGCAAAACGACCGGTTCCACAACCGAATTCGAAAACTGATTCCGCCGCGGGAAAATCGCCCTGCTCCTTGAGCTGGACCGTGGCCGGGTCCTCATAGAACCATTGCAGATCCTGGATCAAACCGATGCGGTCATAAGTCTTGCTGGCCTGGTCGTGGGAGAGTATGCCCATGCGCCCGCTTACTCCATGACGCGGCTAAAGCGACCTTCCAGGATGGGCTTGTCACCATCCTGGTAGAGTCGCCAGAGATAGTGATCGCTGCCCTGGAACTCCCAGATCTCCCGGTAATCGCTTACCTTGCCGTCTGCGGCGATACCGCGTAGCTGGTTGACCATTATCGAACCGCGAAAGCAGGTGGTGTAATCAAACACGACCACCGGCATAGCCCTGGCTATGAAGGTACCCCGAATTGTCTGTTCGGATGGATGCCAATACCAGAAGCCCTCGGAGCTGGGAACCGGCTCACCGTCGCGGAGGTACCAGCTACGTGATTTCAGCAGGGTTTTGTCCAGGCTCCACTCGAATACCTGGTAGCTGCCTTCCAATTCCCAGGTACCGCCCACCAGGAACTCGAAGGGTTGCAGCGGCGAGGCCGCAGGAGGGTCGCATTGCTCATCGGCGGAGACCGACGAGAAACAGAAGAGGATGAGCAGTGCCGGCCACTGCAGGGCCGGCACTGAAAACCTAGAGCGCGGAGTCCAGTTCCGGAACGGCATTGAACAAGTCGGCTACCAGGCCATAGTCCGCCACCTGGAAGATAGGTGCGTCCTCGTCCTTGTTGATGGCGACGATGACCTTGGAATCCTTCATGCCGGCCAGGTGCTGGATGGCACCGGAGATACCGACCGCAATGTAGAGATCAGGCGCGACAATTTTACCGGTCTGCCCCACCTGCATATCGTTGGGAACAAAGCCCGCATCGACCGCGGCGCGCGATGCGCCCACCGCTGCGCCCAGCTTATCGGCAACAGACTCGAGCATGGCGAAATTCTCACCGTTTTGCATACCGCGACCACCGGAAATGATCACGTCGGCAGCCGTCAGTTCGGGACGGTCGGAAACGGCCATCTCTTCGCCTACAAAGCTGGCGATACCGGCATCGTGAACCGCATCGACTGCCTCAACACTGGCGCTGCCGCCCTCTGCCGCAACCGCGTCAAAAGCCGTTGTGCGGACAGTGACGACTTTCTTGGCGTCAGCTGATTGCACTGTGGCAATAACGTTACCGGCGTAGATCGGACGCTTGAAGGTGTCCGCCGACTCCACGGAAATGATGTCGGAGATCTGACCCACGTCCAGCAACGCCGCCACGCGCGGCATGGTGTTTTTGCCATTGGTCGTTGCCGGCGCGACGATATTGTCGTAACCGGCGCCCAGCTCGGCGATCAGCAGGCTGACGTTTTCCGCCAGCTGGTGGCCGTAGGCCGCGTTATCGGCGCACAGCACTTTGCCCACACCGGGAACCGCTGCGGCTGCTTCGGCAGCTCCACCGCAACCCTCACCGGCAACCAGGATGTCTATATCGGCGCCCATGGCCTGGGCCGCGGCAACCGCGTTCAGAGTGGCCGGCTTCAGGCTGGCATTATCGTGTTCTGCAATAACCAGAGTACTCATGAGATTACTTTCGCCTCGTTCTTCAATTTGTCGACCAGTTGCTCCACGCTCTCAACGATGATGCCTGCCTGGCGCTCGGCCGGCGGCTCAACTTTGAGTGTGGTCAGGTGGGCCTTGGGCTCGACACCCAGGTCTGCCGGACTGAATACGTACAGCGGCTTTTTCTTGGCCTTCATGATATTTGGCAGCGATGCATAGCGCGGCTCGTTGAGACGCAGGTCGGTGGTGACAATCGCGGGCAGGTTGAGGCTGACCGTCTGCAGTCCACCGTCCACTTCCCGGGTCACGTTGACCTTGTCGCCGTCGATGGCAACTTCAGAGGCAAAAGTCCCCTGGGGCATGCTGGTCAGTGCGCCCAGCATCTGGCCGGTCTGGTTGTTATCGCCATCGATGGACTGTTTACCGAGGATGACCAGTTGCGGCTCCTCTTTTTCGATCACGCCCTTGAGCAGCTTGGCTACGACCAGGGGCTCTACCGGGCCATCGGTCTCGACCTGGATGCCGCGGTCGGCGCCCAGCGCCAGCGCGGTTCGAATCTGTTCCTGGCAGGATTTGTCGCCGATCGATACCGCGATCACTTCGGTCGCCGTGCCGGCTTCCTTGAGACGCACAGCCTCTTCTACAGCGATTTCACAAAATGGGTTGATCGCCATCTTGACATTGTTCAGGTCAACATCGGACCCATCCGCCTTGGCGCGAACCTTCACGTTGTAATCGACAACGCGCTTCACAGCTACAAGAACCTTCATGGATTCTCCTGGGTTTGGTGATTTTGGTGGGCGGCAACAGACTTCGTACAAAGCGCCCTGTGCCGTATCGGGCGGGTATCATGCCGAGATAACGGAGGCAGGTCAATAGCATATTGTGACCGGAAAATTGACCTGATCGGTCATAAACCGAATTAAACTATCCTATTGATTTATATGCGCTATTTGTCCGCTTTATGGCGAACAAAGCCTGAAAATTATATACTGCCCGCCCCGTCCATAGTGCATCAATGAGGAATACCCCGTGGAACGTGAATCAATGGAATTTGATGTGGTGATCGTCGGCGCCGGCCCTGCCGGGCTCTCGGCCGCCTGCCGGATCATGCAACTGGCTGCCGAGAAGGAGCAGGAAATCACGGTCTGCGTGGTAGACAAAGGCTCCGAGGTGGGTGCACACATTCTGTCTGGCGCCGTCCTCGAACCCCGGGCCATGGACGAACTCTTCCCCGAGTGGAAGGAACAGGGGGCACCGCTTAACACCGCGGTTAGCGGCGACAGATTTTTCCTGTACACATCTGCGACGGGCGCCATCAAGTTGCCCGGCTTTCTTATCCCGAAACCTACCCATAACGACGGCAATTACATCGTCTCCATGGGCAATGTCTGCCGCTGGCTGGCGGAGCAGGCCGAGGGCATGGGCGTGGAGGTCTACCCGGGGTTCGCCGCGGCGGAAGTCCTCTTCCACGAGGATGGCCGGGTCAAGGGCATTGCCACCGGCGATATGGGGATCAGCGCCAGCGGCGAGCAGAAGGACAGTTACATGCCCGGCATGGAGCTGCACGCCAAGTACACCCTGTTTGCCGAAGGCTGCCGTGGCCACCTGGGCAAGCAACTGATCGAGCGATTCGAGCTCGACAAGGACAGCGACCCCCAGCACTACGGCATTGGCATCAAGGAGATCTGGGAGATTCCCGCCGAGAAACACCAGGAGGGCCTGGTGGAGCACGGCCTAGGCTGGCCACTCACCGAGAGCGGATCCAGTGGCGGTGCCTTTCTCTACCACGCAGAGAACAGCCAGGTTTACATCGGGCTGATCACCGACCTGAATTACAGCAACCCCCACGTCAGTCCCTACGAGGAATTCCAGCGCTGGAAACACCACCCGGAGACCGCCAAGTACCTGGAGGGTGGTTCCAGGATCAGCTACGGCGCACGCGCCATCGTCAAGGGCGGCCTCAACTCGCTGCCGCGCATGCACTTCCCGGGCGGGCTGCTGATCGGTTGCGATGCCGGCACCCTGAACAGCGTCAAGATCAAGGGCAATCACACCGCAATGAAGAGCGGTATGGTAGCCGCCGAAACCGTGGTTACGGCCCTGGCGGAAGGTGAATCGGCACCGGCTGACCTGGCGGCCTTCGCCGATAACTACAAGAATTCCTGGGCCTGGCAGGAGTTGTACAGCACCCGTAACTTTTCCGGCTTTATGCATACCGTGGGCAAGATACTCGGTGGCGGCCTGCTGGGCACCCTGCTCGGCGCTGCCATGGTGTGGATCGACCAGACCATATTTCGCGGCCGCCTGCCCTTCACCCTGCGCGACACCAAGCCCGATTATGCGGCGATGAAGCCCGCGGCTGACAGCAAGAAGATCGACTACCCCAAACCGGACAACACCATCAGCTTTGATCGGCTTTCATCGGTATTTCTGTCGAACACCAATCATGAGGAAGACCAGCCCTGCCACCTGACCCTGCAGGACGCGGACATACCGATCGGCACCAACCTGCCCACCTGGGATGAACCGGCTCAGCGCTATTGTCCGGCGGGAGTCTACGAGGTCATCGAGGACGGCAGTGGACCGCGCTTCCAGATCAATGCGCAGAATTGCGTGCACTGCAAGACCTGTGACATCAAGGACCCCTCCCAGAACATCAACTGGGTAACACCTGAAGGTCTCGGCGGCCCCAATTACCCCAATATGTAAAAGGCACCGCTACTGACCAGGCCCGTGCCCTGCTCCGTCTCGTCACATGACTCTGCGAGCCGGTACCAGGCAGCCCGACTGAGCTGGGCGGCGAGCCCGTGGTCCAGGCTCACCGCGGGTATGCCCTCCTCGGAGAGATACAGTGGGTAGCGCTCTGACACCAGGTATTCCCTGCCGACATTGGTAATAACCTTGAGCACCTGGTCAGCACTTCCGGGCTCGAGAATCTCGAAATCCACTACCACCAGCGGCAGGGCTTCTACCCTGATTCGCCATTTCTCCACCGGTGTGACCAGGTAGTAGTCGCCGTCTTCTTCACGCCTGAGAATACTGGCAAACAGGTTTACCAGTGCGGGGCGCTTGATCTCACCACCCTCATGAATCCAGCTGCCATCGCGGCGAATGACAATATCGATGTCCCCGGACAGGTCCGGGTTCCAGAGGTGCAGTGGCGGATTAGAGACGGATTTTGACTCGCCCAACTGGCCGGAGATCTGGTCCAGTTGATCGGTCACGGTGCCCCCGCGGCGGCGGTGGGCCGCCATCGCGGGATCCCGGGGCTAGTGGATAACCCGCACATTGATGACGCCATCGACGTCCCGCATTTTCTGCAGAACCGCCTCCGAGGGTGCCTCTGCCACGTCGATGAGGTTGTAGGCGATATCGTCCCGGCTCTTGTTCAGCATGTCGATGACGTTGATATTCTCGTCGGCGAGAATGGACAAGAGATTACCGAGCATCTTGGGGATGTTCTCGTTGCTGATTGCCAGTCGCACACCTTCGCTGGGTTCCAGCAGGAGGGTGGGAAAATTGACTGAGTTGCGAATATTGCCGTTCTCCAGGAAGTCCCGCAGCTGGTCAGCTGCCATCATCGCGCAGTTCTCTTCAGCCTCATCGGTGCTCGCACCAATATGGGGCATGAGAATGGCATCCTCACGGCCGATCAACTGGGGCTGGGGAAAATCGGTAATGTAGCGACGCAGGCTTCCCGCATCCAGGGCATCGACCACGGCATCGGTGTCGACGATCTCCTGGCGCGCAAAATTCAGCAGGCAGGCCCCGGGCTTGAGGTTCTGCAGTAATTCACAGTTCACCAGTCCACGGGTGCTGTCGAGCACCGGCAGGTGCAGGCTGATGTAATCGCTGCGGCTGAAAAGAGATGCCAGCGCGTCCACCTTCTGTACCCGGCTGGACAAGCGCCAGGCGGCGTCTACCGAGAGCGCCGGGTCGTAACCGCACACGTCCATACCCATGGTCAGGGCCATCTCCGCAACCATGGAACCGATGGCCCCCAAACCAACAACCCCGAGCGTCTTGCCGGTCAGCTCACTGCCCTTGAATTGCTTCTTGTGCGCCTCCAGGATGCGATTGAGCTCCGCTTCGTCCTGCATATCGCCGAGCGTACTGACGTATCCAATCCCCTCGACAATACCCCTGGAGCCCAACAACAGGGCAGCAGCTACCAGCTCCTTGACCGCGTTGGCATTTGCCCCCGGCGCATTGAACACGGGAATACCGCGGGTCGTACACTCGGCGACCGGGATATTATTGGTGCCGGCACCGGCGCGGCCGATGCATACCACCGTATCGGCGATCTCATCCTTTGCAAGCTTGTGGCTACGCAGCAGGATCGCATCGGGGTGCGAGAACTCGCTGGCGAGTTCGTAATCTTCCCGCGGAAAGCGATCCAGACCCTTCACGGAAATCTGGTTGAGTGTCAGTACCTTGTACACCTTTGTAACCCCTGTAAATTAGCTGCGAACGATGTCGGCGCCGCTGCGCAGTTGCTGCTGAAAATAATCGTCCGTGCGCCGGCTGGCTTCGCCGGTGAGACGGGTGTTCAGGTTGCGACGCTGGGCATCGCCAATCCTGCTGGCATCCCCTTCGCTAACCCTAACCAGTTCGAACATCTCTATATCGCCGTCGTCATTCTGAACGTACTCGAACGTACTCTGCCCTTCTGCCGGCGCCGGCAACTGGAAAGCGCGACGCAGCAGACTCGCCGGCACCGCGGCGTTATTGCGCCGGGCAGCGAGCTCCACCTGCCAGTCAAAGCCGTTGGCCAGGGCCAGTTCCTCGATGCTGGCACCCGCACGCAGATCACCCAGGAGGGTTGCAGCGCGCTCACGAATCGCAGCACGGGCGATATCCTCAGCCAGGGCAGCAACCACCTCTTCGCGCACCTGTTCCAGTGGCTTGACCTCGGGCAGGCTGTGAGTGGCGACCCGCAGCACTACAAAGTGCTCGGCGGCAATTTCAATAACATCACTGTTGTAACCGTCATTGAGTACTTCGCCGGCGAATGCGGCCGCAGACAGACGCGGATTGGCAAACAATCCCTCGCGCTGATCGCGGGTAATCTCGCCACTGCGTGACACCGTCAGCTCAAGCTCCGCAGCCGGTCCGGCCAGGTCATCGGCATTGAATACCAGGTCACGCAGGTTTTCTACGGTTTTCACCAGCTCCCTGCTGGCCTGGTCCTGCTGCAACTGCGATGACAGTTCCAGGCGCACGTCCTCGAAACTGCGTGACTCGGCGTCCTGGATTTCCGTCAGCTTGATCAGGTGCCATCCGGCATCGGTACGAACTGCCGTCGAAACCTCGTTCAAGGCAAGGCCGGTGATGACTTCCTCCATCTCCGCCGGGAAGACTTCACCGTTGGTGTACCCCAGGTCACCGCCCAGGCTGGCCGAACCGATATCGTCGGACAGTTCCTGAGCCAGCGCGGCGAAATCTTCGTCGCCACTTGCCAGGCGCTCCTCCGCAACATTGATACGGGCTTGTAATTCAGCCTCTGTTTCGTCCTCGCCCTGCTCGAACAGGATGTGCGACACCCGTCGCTCTTCGGCGGCCGCGTAATTGTCTTTCTCGAGTTCGTATATCTCGCGCAGTTTTTCTTCCTCCACCGGCTTGATGAAGTCCTGGGCTCGCAGCTCGATGTACTCGAGTTCGACCGTCTCGGGGGTCATGAAATTGTCC